>Ga0114905_1000553_pt1 | contig 23309 bp, 15 predicted proteins | sample MalvireepMed_b05_FD_83499 | JGI IMG/M metagenome (GOLD analysis project Ga0114905, IMG submission 83499) | Marine viral communities from the Global Malaspina Expedition - Malaspina viral metaG DeepMed_b05 | ecosystem: Environmental > Aquatic > Marine > Oceanic | place: Mediterranean Sea...
ATGGATGTGAGGCACAATGTTGTGAAGATAAAGAGTATTGTAGTAGACTTGCAATTCAGTGTTATATGAGAAGATACACAAGAGGACTATCCGAGTGTCAATGTGGTAGTTGCCAAGGAGGCGATAACTGTGATTGTCAGGGATCAACATATGTGCCAGGGTGTTGCAGGAAGGATGAATGTATTGCTTATAATGGTGCTTTGACTTGTGAAGAGATAGCAAGAATGCATAACGGTGGACCCTGTGGACACAAGACTACTGCCACTGATCATTATTGGTATGGTTGGCCTTATGAACCTAGTATCCCTTCCACCCCCGATCTCCGATGCATTGATTGTGATTGGTTAAATAGCGCAACAGCGTGTGAAAGGTTTGCCACCTGTAGAGGTATATTGAACCAATTGTGTTGTATGAAAGAAGAGGGCAGCCAATGTGGAGACCTTTCAGAATGTGTGGATTGTAATATCTCTTATCAAGGATGTGGCACTGGTAAAATCAAAGTAGTGATAGACACTAAAGGATAAAATTCCGTCTACATATTATGAGGTATATTAAGGAAATTTTATGAGCATTCAATTCAGAACAAGGTCTAGAGGATTTGGTGTTGACCCAGACACACTCATGGGTGCTTGTTGTGTGGATGATGGTTGTGTACAAACTTCTTTGAGGATTTGTTATGATAATGGCGGAGAGTTTTTCGCAGGTAAGAATTGTAAGGAAGAAAATCCTTGTGCGAAAGGCACAGGAGAATCTCGATCTCTTTATGGTGTTTGTTGTGACGAACATGGATTTTGTTATATTACCACCGAAGGTGAATGTGAATGTAGAAATGGAACATGGAAGGGTAAAGAATTCGATTGCCTGTCTTACGACTGTTGTGCTGGATCAACCGCTGCTCAACAAGCATGTTGTATGGGTAAATACATAAAAGGCGTTTCTGGTGATTACAGTTGGGCTGGACTTTGTAAAGATTTAAAACCATGTGAATGCTTGGATCTTGGTGGTGTTCCCAGAGGACCAGATTCTAGATGTTCAACAATTAATTCTGCTGGTGGTTGTGGTGTTACTGGTGCAACAGCACATGGTAGTTGTTGTGTAGAAGGAAATTGCCATAGTCCAGATACAGTAAAGGGAACATTCGTAGATGGGTATACCGCCGGCGATTGTGCTTATCTTGGCGGTCTTTGGGGTGGTTCTGGCAGCAATTGCAGTGACGGAACTACATTCTCTACTTCTTGGCCTTGTGCTTGGCCAACGGGTTCTTGTTGTTTTGGATATCAACCGTTTCACGGTGTAACATATTGTGATAGTGGAAAAACTTGTGGTGATTGTCTGAATCTTCCGCCTGGTGGAAGTGGCGGAGTAGCATGGATAATCGGTGCAACTTGTGGAAATATAACCGAGATTGATGGTGTAAACTGTATTCCACCACAACCAGAAAATAAGGGTGTTTGTTGCATTCCAGAATACTTCGGTGTTGAAGATTCTAGCATTAAACCATTCATTGTTGATTATAGTTGTTATGTCACAACAGAAAACCGATGCATCTCTATTGGTGGATTGTGGAGTGAAAAAGAAGAGAGTTGTGATGATGTAGATTGTTGTTCTCTTTACCAAGATTGCACTTTGGGACCAGAGGGTTCGTGTTGTCAATTCGACCTTGGCAGTGGAAATTATGTGAGGTGTGACAACACCGCAATTTATAACTGTGAACAAATTGCTATCAATAATAATAATATTCAAACTCTGTTTTATGAGGGTGAACAGTGTGATGACGAAACTGGATATCCGTGTAGTGACAGGATTATGACTACCGATTCGTGTTGTCTGTGGCAGCACAATGGAATTTATATTGGTTGTCAAAACATAGGAGAGAATGATCTATGTCCGCCCACTCCTGAATATGTTGGGATGAGATTTGACCAGCCATGTGAATCACCAGGCTTTAATTGTTCTACACAGAAAGTAGGAGCATGTTGTCATGGTGTTCAATGCACTTTGACAAGCAGGGGTGGGTGTGCTAAATTAAGTGGAATTTTCTACGAGGGTTGGAATTGTATAGACAATTGTAATGATCTTCCTTGCTGTTCGGTAACTGATGATACAGTTATTGCGTGTTATAATAAGGACAATGCACCAATTGATGTTGTTGGTGCGGATAGATGTTTAGATTCTTGGTCTGTTCCTTCACAGCATTTGAATAAAGAATTTGCTGCTGAATATCTAATTGATCTTGGAATTGATAATCCAGTTGCTGTTCATACTAATTCAAATCCATCTTTGTTGTTTAGTTGTGAAGATTGTGGTTATGGTTGTTCAAGAAGTAGAGGATCTTGTTGTTGGAATGGAATGTGTGTTCCTTCAAGAACACAAGAAGAATGTAGACAGTTGGGTGGTATCTTCCAGAGGTGTGAGGGAATACCATTTGTGAATATTTCTGATAGTTGGGCAACTGAAAATCCGTGTATTGAAGCGGGTTGCTCTGGAACTTTAAGAGGGACGGAAGAAGAATATTGTGATGAGCCAGAGGATTGCTTTGGAGCATGTTGTACCAATGGTGGTGTTTCGTGTGGCAAAAATAGTGAATGTCCTAACGGACAATGTGTAGGAGGATATTGTTCCTGCATTCCTGGCGGGGATTGTGATTATAGACTTCGATCAGAATGCTCTGGATGTTTCTATGGTTGCGGTACGCAATGTTGTAAGAGTTGTGTAGATCCTAGCGACGGGGTGTGTTGTTTGTCTGGTGATGGTGGTTGTCAATCCGACCTCGATCCAGAACAATGTGATGCTTTTAATGGAACTTATCATTTTGGTTCATCGTGCGACATTTGTGAAGGTTTCGGTGCAACAGAAGGATCTTGCTGTTATGAGTTTGAACCTTCTAAGTTTAAGTGTATTCAGGCAGAAGAACTTGCCTGTTGTAATTTGAATGGAGAATTTTCTGCTGGTGAAAATTGTGTTGATAATTGCTCAGAAGATTGTAGTGAAGAATGTATCAGTTGTGCTGGCTGCGGTGGGAAAAATTGTGGTGGTGAATTTGGTGCCTGTTGTAATCCTGAAGATGGCACATGTCAACATCTGCCAATAAATGAATGTTGTGAAAAAAACGGGACGATGGAAGACTGTTTAGAAAAATTTAAACCAAATCTTTCCTGTGAACAGGCAAATTGTCCTTCGTGTGTTTGTTGTGATGTAAATGTGTGTCCCGATTGTAAGCCATGTTGCATGTCCCATAGCGAAACAGGAGTTAGTGTCTGTAGGGATATGCCGCCTGGAGAATGTATAAGTGCTGGAGGAACACCACAACTAGAAGGAACATATTGTAATAATTACATAAGTGGACAATATACAGAGGGAGACATATATTGCCATTACTGTGCATGGAAATCAGCGGGTGGTGAAGCACCTTCGGGGTGGGAGGATGACTATATAACAAACCTTGGGTATGTTTGTCGTGCTTGTTGTGAGGGTGGTGGAACACTTGAAACCTGTCATCCGCTAGAAACATTCCAAGATCATATTGATTATGACAATTTAGAATGTAATACATTATTCTCAACTGCCGATTTTTGTCAGACTGATGATACTATTTATCTTCCAGAGGAATGGTGTGTGGAATGTGATTGTCAATCGAAGGGTGCTTGCTGCCATTGTGTTTCTGGTTGTGCTGAACTGTGTCAATTCGGTGAGGGTGAAGGACCGTGTAGTATAGCAGGGCCCGACGATGATGATAGTGGGTGGACTAAAGAGGACTGTGAAGTCGAAGAAGGGCAGGATGGAAATGGTGGAGTTTGGTTGGGACCAGGAACAAGTTGTCCTCAAGGACCTGGGGCGGTATCTTGTACTCCACATCTAAGGCCTTGTTGTACATGCGGGGGAGAATTTGGATGGGATGATGTAGATAATAGTGATGGAGATTTTGGCCAAGCAGGCCCATGTCCGAGCCTTGGGCCAGGAGAAGTTGGTGATTGTTGTGATATAGGTGAAGGACCAGGAGTTACAGATCCTCCGTGGTCAGGAACTACCTGTCAGATGAAGTCTGCCTACACTGAAGATACTTGTATAAATTGGGATGATACGCCAGGATATCTGGGAATATACGGCGACACTTGTGGAGATTATGGTGGATCGGCAAACTGCCAGACTTGTGATGATCCAGATTTTGGCAAGGGTGCGTGTTGTTCGTGTCATAGATTTGCATTCAATTGGCCCTATCATCCAGAGGAGGATCAAGATTGGTCCACCCATGGCGATAGAACTGGTGATTGTCAAGGAGGAGAAACTAAATGTTTATTCACAACAAAGAATGAATGCGATCTGTTAAATAAGTGGGGAAATACAAATTCTGAGGCGGGGCATGATTTCGCATTAGGCGAAGTTGCTTTAGGTATATGTGATAAATGGGATGAAGATTATTCAACAATAGGTGATTATCCAGAATGTGATTCGTTCCCGTGGGTACACCCATATCCCATAGATTCTGATACTTGGACCGAACCTGTTGGAACTTATACTTGGTGGGGACCAAAATCAAATTGTGAAGTTGATAATGAAGAATGGGATTCCTTTGATCAAATAGAACGGCTTTTTGTTTCTCCTTGTAATTCAGGTCAAGTGTGTCGCAGTTGGTACAGCAATACTTACTTTAATTGTTATCCCAATTCCTTTAGTCCACACTTCCCAACAGAAGATGATCCCTATATTTGCCATGATGTACCATTTACTTTCTGCGGCACAAACTGGGGTCAAGGAAGTCACGCTCACCGTACTAGTAGTGGTTCGTGGAGTGGTGATACTTGGCATGGATGGAAATGGATTCCGCCAGAATGGGCAACCCCAGATCGATATTACCCCGATGATAGGGGAACACCATTAAAGCAAGAGGGATATTGTGATGGCAGAGAACCAGAGTGTGGGACAGGATGCCCAGAGTGTATGTTGGACCAGTTTGTTTCTCGCCCGTGGTATGAAAATGGCCATGGAGTTTGGGCTGGTTACGGTCTAGATGTCTATGAACGAGATTGTAGGCGTGGATGTCAAATGTTTGGTGCATGTTGTAATCCAAAATTGGGTGTTTGTAGCAGATGGCCACAAGATCAATGTATAAAACTTGGTGGATATTTTATGGGAGCGCCAAGATGTGCAGATATATGCGGTTCTGTTGGCGAATGTATGGATGAAACAACTCATACTTACGGTGATTCTAAACTTTGGCCGACGCATTGTGGGACATGTACTGCTTGCGAAAATGTTTCTTCTGCTTATAGAAATAAAGGGAACATTAAGTATAGAACTTTCATACACGGAAGAAAAGATGTAACTGCAACCATTCCGTTCTTTGGGTTTGCAAATGTAGAGACTCCCCCGATTGATATTCCAGAAAATGCTATGTTCCCACAGGGAGATGCAAATTCTGTACTCTATTATAAGATATCTAATAGTCGTGATTTATCAAATCCTGTTGTTGAAGCCATTCCTTTCCCAACAGATCCAACAAGTCATCAATACATTCAGGGGTATTCTGATGTGAATGGTTCTTATAATCTTCTTTCGTGGGGAATAGTTGGGGGAGGGGAAGAGTTATTCAAGAGTTATAGAAATAGTATTCGGACACTTTGGTTGACAAGAAAACATCAGACTCCAGAAAATGCTGAGTTGGCGAATATGTTTGAACCATATTATCATTCGAAGATTGAATTCTCAGAAGTACCGAATCTAGAAATGTTAGTAATAAATCCTGCTAGGTATGGAAACGGTAGAAATGAGTTCGACGAAAATTGGAATTCTTGCAAAAACGATACCACTGGATATTATAGTGGAGTCTATCTTACAAGAGATATTTCTAGATCAGTACAAAGAGGAAGTAAATTAAAGACACTCATTGCAGCAGATTCTTCCATTGATTCGGGTTGCACTCCATTGCAATACTTAAATCTGTCATCTATAAGAAAATTAGAAACCGTTCATGTGAACAATAACGAATTGTATAGGTTGGACATACAAGAAGGAAATAAGATTCGAGAACTGTGGGCACAAGATAATAAGTTGGGTTCGGTTGACGGACCATCTTGGTTAAATTCGCCTGGGTTTGTTGGTTCCCAAGAAGAGTTCCCAATGAGAAAACTTAATTATATTGAGAGATTAATTGTTTCGGATAATGATATTAAATCTCTCATCTCTTCACCACAAACATTCAATAATCTGACATCCTTACTTGCATCTAATAATGCAAATTTACATAGTGGTGTTCCTCTGTATCTTGATGCACCATCTCTTGAGTACCTTGATCTTTCTGGTTGTGGTCTAGAAGCGGGTATGACAATTCGAAGATCCTCGAAACTAAAGCAAATTCTTCTTCGTGAAACTCATCTCGGAAACGCATCTAAGCAGAAAATAGACTATGAACATTTTGCCTTTGGACAAAACAAGATAGATGATTTAATAAATCTAGAAACTATTGTTCTTACAGGCAGCAGACTTCGATTCTTAAACTTGGGCGCCGACACCCAGATAGAATGGGGCGACCCTGGAGTTGTTGGAGAATATAATAATTATGGATATGCTTTTTGGAATCTAACATATGCTGATCTGAGCGACAACATTCTATTAACGAAAGTTCAACTTCCAAGTCCAACTGATGTATATGCTACTGCACAGAAGAAACATCTCCGCTATGTAAATGTTAATGGAACTGCTTTGGGTGAGAGCGGAATAAACAGAGAAGATGCACCTGGCTTTGATGCTTTCTTTAGTCAATCTGCATTCATTAATCCAGAAGGATATCCTGTCGGACATGTTCTTGAAGTATCAGCAAGAAATATCAGAGACTTGAACGGTAATAGAGTTACCCTTTCTGTAGAGAAGTATAATGAAATTACAAATCTTTGGAATGGAAGTGAAAGATTTATTGTTTTAGATGTTGACATAGATAAATAATCCTGTATATTTGTGTATATAATGGATTTGAGTGTACAAAGGATTATAAAGAATGGGTGAAAAGAAATCAATCAGCGAAAAGATTGGAATGGCAAAGAGTTTCGCTAAATCAATTCTGTCCCGCGGCCTAACAAATAAAAAAACTGATAAGATTACCAAACAACTCAGAGTTATTAGTTGCTTTGGGGACGGGGGAGAATTGATACCATGTGAGTATCTTCAAACCAGTAAAGCCGATCCAACCAAAAATTTTTGTGAAGGGTGTGGATGTGGGGACAGAAAAGGCACATGGTTGGTAGCAAACGAAGATGAATATAGTAAATTAGACTATCCAAAACTTGGTTGTCCTCTTCAGATGCCAGGATTCACAAACTACGAAGAAAGTGAACCCGACGAAGCAGAAGATCCAGTAACTCGTAGATATTATATTGAACAGTTAGAACCTGAAAGAATTAAAAATATTAAAGTCTCATTACCTGAGCCTCCTGATCCTCCTAAAAAGAAAAAGGAAGAGTAATGAAGTAGCCCCTAAAGGGGCTTTTCTTTTGTCTCGATGTTATACATAATAGAGAAACAAAGGAGATTTATCGCATGGCTGAACCCTATTCATTAGACTCTTTAATTGAATATTCTTTTCGAAGACTTGGCGAACCAGTTATTGATGTCAATGTCGATTATCAACAGGCTGTTGAGCGGGTAGAAGATGCACTCCAACTTTTTGCAGAAAGGCATTTTGATGGAGTAGAGAAGCATTATTATAAGCACAAAGTCACGGCTGATGATAGAAGCAATGGTTACATTGATACAAACAGTTTAACCGATGGAGGAGGATACACGGGCGCCCCGCCTGGTAAAAATATCTTAGCAGTAACGAAAGCCTTTAGATTTGGTTCACAGCAAGCGAGCATGTTCGATGTTCGATATCAAATGTCACTTCATGATTATTTCGGAATTAATAGAAATATTCATTGGGGTGCGGCTCTTGGTGTATCATCGTATGATTCAACAAAGCGTTTTATTAGTTTGATAGAACAGTTATTTGAACCAGAAAAACAAATTCGTTTCAACAAGGCTACAAATAAATTGTATATTGACATGGACTGGTCAGAAGATATTACTGTGGGCGAATTCCTTCTCATTGAAGCCTATTCTAAATTAGATGCTTCCACCTATACAGAAATATATAATGATAAATTATTGAAGGAATATGTTACAGCACTTATAAAGAGACAGTGGGGACAAAATTTATCCAAGTTTGAAGGAGTTCAGTTACCTGGCGGCGCTACTCTTAGGGGAGCAGAAATACTTTCTGAAGCAAACGAAGAGATACAAAGAATAGAAGAAAAAGTTCAGTTGGAATACGAACTTCCAATTAATTTTTCTATTGGGTAGTAAATGGCAAGAAACAAATATTTTAAAGATTATGCTGGTGAGCAAGACACTGTTGAAAATATAACCATTGAAATAATTCAAACAATGGGTAGGGATATGGTATACATTCCCAGAGACATCGTAACAAAGGATGATATCTTTGGTGAAGATACATTATCCAAGTTCGAAAAAGGTTTTAGTCTTGAAATGTATATTCAATCCGTCGATGGGTTTGAGGGTGAAGGTGATATATTATCAAAATATGGTTTACAAATTAATGACAGAATTGAGTTGATTGTTTCTCGTAAAAGATTTCAAGATGTAGTCACAACTTTAAGTTCAATTGAACGACCAAGAGAAGGCGATTTGATCTTCTTTCCGTTGAGTAAGACTCTGTTTGAAATTAATTTTGTCGAACACGAAAATCCATTTTATCAACTCGGCAAACTCTATGTCTATAAACTCTCCTGTGAGACATTTACCTATAGTGAAAGTATGGAAATTGATACTGGAATTGATGATATTGATATTGTAGATACGGAGCATAAGCAATATGAAATCAAACTTACTCTCGGAGATTTAGTAAGTTCAACTGTTAATTTCCTCGAAGGAGAAACTATATTCCAAGTTTCTAATACGCTTAGTGGCTCCGCAGCAGATGCAGATGTAACAGCACAGGTGACAAATTGGGATTCTGATAATAAGATTCTATATGTTTCAAATCTATCTGGAACTTTATCGACTGGTTCTTCGAACGATAGTGTCATTGGTATGACTTCTGGTGCGGAGTATAAGTTGTCCACCTCGACTACTACCACCACCATTATTGTGACAGAACCACAGGACAGCGAAACATCTGGAGACAATGAAGATTTAGAATTCTCTGTTGACACAGATAATATCTTTGACTTTACTGATACGGACCCATTCTCTGAAGGTAATTACTAATGTTTAGACCATTTTATAACGAGTCTATTCGAAAACTAGTGGTCGCTTTTGGATCATTGTTTAATGATATTCGTTTGGAGCATACTGACTCTGGTAGTACAAAACAATTTATTAGAGTTCCTTTGTCATATGGAGCAAAAGAAAAGTTCATTCGGCGAATAGAAGAACAGAGTTCTATATCAGGAACAACGAAAGTTATGATTACTCTTCCCAGATTGGGATTTGATATTACCAATATCTCATATGATCCTATGAGAAAGAGAAACACATTAACCAGAAGAAGAACGAATTTATCAGGAGCAACTGGTGGAGCCATATCATATAATTATGCAGAGGTTCCATACAATTTTGATTTTTCTCTATATGGATTTACAAGAACGATGAACGATGCTCTTCAGATAACAGAGCAAATTCTTCCTTACTTTACACCAGAATTTACGGTGACTGTAAATTTCAATGATGTTAATAAAAGAGTTGATATTCCAATTATTTTGAATAATGTTAGTCTCGAAGAAGAGTTTGAGGGTGATTTTGAAACAAGAAGAAATATAACAACTCAATATGACTTTACTGCAAAATCATATGTCTTTGGACCTATTCGCAAGACTGGTGTTATTCTTCATACCGAAACTACATTCTTCGATCTTGTGGATGATAATTATCTTCGATCTGGACCTACTGGTGCATTGAGCAGAATTGATGTTGGTGTGAGTGGTCCTTCCTACAGTTCAGAATTAACTGGCGGCACATTCACCGATTACATAACATACAAGAATCTGTATTCAAGAGGAGCAAGCGGATTTGGTCCTACTGGTTCTACACAAGGCGCACATCAATGGACAAGAGGTTATATAGATACTTACGGAAACACATATCCGTCTGCTACATATAATCCACCCCAAGGAAGTGATTTTTAATCCTTAGTTTTAATATGAGAGAGATATTGAATGGTTAATAAAAAGAAAAGCGTGAATGAAAAATTATCTGAAGCACTAGAAGTTGAATATGAAGAAGAGGAAAAGGCCTCGTCTATTGTCAAGAGAGAGGACAATCTTCCTATCTCTCAGGACAGATTAGATGGAGATCTTCAAAAGGATTATGGTCAAGTTCGTAATAATTTAAAGGATTTAATATCAACTGGTAGAGATGCCATCGATGGTATTTTAAATGTAGCAATTGAAAGTGATGCACCAAGAGCATATGAGGTTGCATCTCAAATGATTAAAACGGTTTCTGAAATGAACAAGGATCTTATTGATCTTCACCAAAGAATGAATTCGATAAGAAAAGAAGATATTGAAGTAACCAACACAACGAACAATTCAATTTATGTTGGTTCTACTAGTGATTTACAAGATCTAATTAATCAATCAAGAAGTGCAAAGAAAGCACTTCAAAATTATGATGATATTTTGGAAGTAGATGCTGAGATAATAGATGACCAATAAAAAGACAGGATATCTTGGAAACCCTAATTTAAAACAGTCTGGAGTAAATATAGGGTTTAATGAAAATCAAGTTAAAGAATATATTAAATGTTCTAAAGATCCAGCCTACTTTATTCAAAAGTATATTAAAGTAGTAAGTTTGGATGAAGGTCTAATACCCTTTAATCTTTATGATTATCAACAAGACATGGTGGAGGTTGTTCATAATAATCGTTTTGTAATTGCAAAACTTCCTAGGCAGTCTGGTAAATCTACAACCATGATTTCTTATATCTTACATTATGTTCTGTTCAATCAGAGTATGAGTGTTGCTGTTCTTGCAAACAAGCAAGCAGTTGCAAGAGATATTTTAAGTCGCTTAAAACTTGCATATGAATATCTTCCTCTTTGGTTGCAGCAGGGAATAGTTGAATGGAATAAAGGAAGTATTCATTTAGAAAATGGTTCTAAGATAATCGCATCCTCTACTTCTGCTTCAGCAGTTCGTGGTGGTTCATATAATATGATTTTCCTTGACGAGTTTGCACATGTTCCTCAAGGTATTGCTGAAGAATTTTTCAGTTCTGTATATCCAACTATTACTTCAGGACAGAGTACAAAGGTTCTTATGGTTTCTACACCAAACGGATTGAATATGTTTTATCATTATTGGAGAGGAGCAACAAAGAAATTAGGCGAAATTGGAAAAAATGAGTATGTTCCTGTTGAAGTACATTGGACGCAAGTTCCGCTGTATCCTGGCGGACCTTGCCGAGATGATAAGTGGAAAATAGAAACTGTTGCAAATACTAGTGAACAACAATTTGAATCAGAATTTGAATGTGACTTTGTTGGTTCTCAGCACACACTTATATCTTCATATAAATTAAAGGCTCTTTCTTGGATTTCACCTCTTGTTCATAATCAAGAGGGTTTGGATATTTATGAAGAACCTATAGAAAACCATACCTACATTTCTTGTGTTGATACAGCAAGAGGGCAAGGATTAGATTATAGTGCGTTTACGATAATTGATATAACACAGATGCCATATAAAGTGGTAGCGAAGTATAGAAATAATATAATATCACCAATGGTGTATCCAACTATAATAAAAAGATTATGTGAACAGTTCAATGAAGCGTTTTGTTTAATAGAAATCAATGACATTGGTGGTCAGGTTGCGGATGTCTTACATGGTGATCTTGAATATGCAAATGTTCTTATGGTTTCTACTAGAGGAAGAAAAGGACAAGTCGTTAGTGGTGGTTTTGGTGGAAGTTCAACGCAGTTGGGTGTAAGAACTACGCAGGTAGTGAAAAAACTCGGATGTTCTGTTTTAAAGAGTTTGATTGAAGAAGATAAACTCATAATAGAAGATATGGATATTGTGAATGAATTGATTACTTTTGTTGCTAAGAAGCAATCATTTGAAGCAGATGCTGGACATACAGATGATTTGGTTATGACCCTGGTGTTGTTTGCATGGTTGTCTAGACAAGATTATTTTAAGGACTTGACAAATGTTGATACCAGAACTGCTATCTACGAAGACAAGATTCATCAATTGGAAGAAGACATGTCTCCGTTTGGTTTTATTGTTGATGGAAATGAAGAAGTAGAGAAAAGTGTTTGGGACGGGGAAGATAGGTGGTATATGAATGATGATAGGAATTTTCGAGGAGATTTTTGATATTTCTGAATATTGAGAATGTATAAATACTGTGAGATAAGAACTATAATGGTTATCGGTAAGTTATATCAGTATCCACAAGGAGAGCAAAATGCCGTTTAGTGTTAGCCCTAGTGTCACCGTAATAGAAAAAGATCTGAGTGCAATAATTCCATCACTCTCTACAACGGTAGCAGCATTTGTTGGTAGATTTGACTGGGGTCCAGTTGATGAAGTCATGGACATCGGAAGCGAAAAAGAATTATATGAAGTCTTTGGACCACCCTCTCCCGAAGAACGGGGTACAGATTGGTTTTGTGCTGCTAACTTTTTAAATTATGGTGATAGATTAAAGATTGTTCGCGTTGATGAGAGCCGTGTAGCAGGCAATCCTGGCACTTCTGCATATAGTGGAGCAACGGCCGCGCGTGTTCTCAGCGGAGCAACTTCTGCTCGATTTGAAGCAAGAGGAGCAGGACAAAAGGGCAATGCTCTTCGATTGTTAGTTTGGAACAACGGGCAACCAGAACCCAAACTTGCTAATGGAGATAAGGTGTTTTCTTATGCACCGACATCCACTCAAGCAGTTTATGAAAGTTTCAAGAACGGTGTTTTGAAAGCAGGCCCGCCTGGTACTACATTAGATGAATGTCATATTGCAATTCTCGACACATTGGGTAAGTATGGATCATCTGGTGATGTTCTTGAACTACACCAAGGACTTTCTCGATGGAGAGGTGTTTCTGATCCTGTAGGAAAAAGTCTTTATTATAAGGATGTGATTAACTCATATTCTAATTATGTCAAGATTGAAACAAATACTAAAAGAACTATCTGGCACGCAGGCACAACGGGAGATCCTTCTTGGACACCAGAAACTACTGGTCCCATCAAAGAACATGCTCTTGGTATTGCTACTGATGCACAAGGTCCATTCCAATCATTTTTAGGAAGAGGTAGTGCCTACGCTCTCACTCCTTCTTGGAGATTCCAAAAGGGTTCTGGTTCTGGTGTTACATGGCCCTATGAGGGTGTTGGAACCAGTACCGCTGCGGTGGCATCTGAGAATCCTAATGCTTACAGTATAATAGAAGCATGGACAAAGCACTTCTCTGATCCTGAGTTTATAGATGTTGATATCTTAATTTCTGGATCAGCAGAACAATTAATTTCTAGGCATCTAGTCAATCTTGCAGAAAGAAGAAAGGATTGTGTAGCATTCCTTTCGCCGCCAGCATCACCAGCAGGATCAGAATACAATGATACCGTTTATAATACCACATGGTCTGGATACTCTGGTCCTGCTGATGTTGTAAATTATAGAAATAACACATTGAATATTAACAGTTCATATACGGTTATGGATAGCGGTTGGAAGTACATGTATGATTCTTATAATGATACGAATAGATGGGTTCCATTAAATCCTGATATCGCTGGATTGACTGTTCGCACCGAACAATCAACGGATCCTTGGTATTCACCAGCAGGATTTAATCGAGGAAGAATCCAAGGGGTTATAAAACTTTCTATGAATCCAACCAAGCCACAGAGGGATAAATTATATTCTAACGGAATTAACCCTGTGGTGTCTTTCCCAGGCGAAGGAACTGTTCTGTTTGGAGACAAAACTTTACAGAGAAGAGCAACAGCATTAGATAGAATTAATGTTAGAAGACTCATGATCCATCTTGAGAAAGCAATTGCTACGGCTTCCAATTTTAATCTTTTCGAATTCAACGATGATTTCACAAGAAGATCATTCGTTAGTACAGTTAATCCATTTTTAAGAAGAGTTCAATCACAAAGAGGCATTACAGATTTCAGGGTAGTGTGCGATTCTACGAATAACACTTCACAGGTAATTGATAACAACGAGTTTGTTGCAGATATCTTTATTAAGCCTGCTAGAAGCATCAATTATATTCAACTCAACTTTACTGTCCTAAGAACGAATGCTGTTTTTGAGGAATTGATATAATAGATTTAAGAGCAATCAGGAGAGAACGAAATGCCATTTAGTGTCAGCCCTAGTGTAACAGTAATAGAAAAAGACTTGAGTTCTATTATTCCTTCAGTCGCCACAACCGTCGGCGCATTTGTTGGTAGATTCGATTGGGGTCCAACCAATGAAATCGTAACCATCGGAAGCGAAAAAGAATTATATGAAGTCTTTGGACCACCAAGTCCAGATGAGAGAGGAACCGACTGGTTCTGTGCTGCTAACTTTTTAAATTATGGTGATAGGTTAAGGGTTGTTCGTGTTGATGAAGGATATTCTGGTGGAGGAGGCCAGGCGGGTAATGCGGATACGGTCACTGGCTCTTATACTGGAGCAACTGCTGCATTTGTTAATAGCGGTGCTACTTCTGCACGACTAGAAGCCAAATTTGCAGGCAATAAGGGAAATGCTCTGGTATGGCATTCTTGGCTTCATGGTCAACCAGAACCAATACTTGTGAATGGAGAATCAGTTTTTAGTTATGCACCGACATCCACACAAGGAGTGTTTGATAGTTTTAATAATAATGTATTAACGGCAGGAATTCCTGGCAGTACATTGGATGAATGTCATATTGCAATTGTTGATAGGTTAGGTTATTATGGAGCATCTGGTGATGTTCTTGAGAGGTGGGAAGGACTTTCCCGTTGGAGGGGTGCTGTTAATAGTCAAGGAGAAAGCCTTTACTACAAGGATGTAATCAATTCTAACTCGAATTATATTACGATAGAAGACACCACAAATAGAAGTATTTGGCATGAAGGCACAACAGGTGATCCTACTTGGACATCATCAACTACTTCTGTTCTAGAATTTGGACTTACTGGACATAATGTTGTTGGCGGGGCGTGCGGGGCTCTTGAAGGCCCATTTAGTGGTATTCGAGGACAGACTTTCACTGACTCTGGCGCAACTCGACAGAACAGGTCTCATTATTGGTTGATGAGAGGAGCAAGTCCTGGCAATGGCACCATTAGCGGTCATAGCCCGAGGTTCTCCTTTATCCAATTCGCTGGTGGTGTGAAATCTGGAGTAACATGGCCTTATGAACAAGATTCCACTACTTCAAATGCAACTAATGCAATTGCAAATCCTAACATTTATAATATCAAGAATGCATGGACTGAGCATTTCTCTGATTCTGATACTGTGGATGTCGATGTTCTAATCTCAGGAGCAGCAGGAAAATTGATATCGAGGCATCTGGTTGATCTCGCAGAAAGAAGAAAGGACTGCGTTGCATTCCTTTCGCCGCCAGCGTCACCAGCAGGAACAGAATATAATAGCGTTGATGGGGATACCACATGGGGTGGATACTCTGGTCCCTCTGATATTTTAACTTACAGAAATGAAACATTAAACGCTAGTACTTCATATGCAGTTATGGATAGCGGTTGGAAGTATATGTATGACTCATATAATGATAGTTATCGATGGGTTCCATTAAATCCTGATGTTGCTGGATTGGTTGTCCGAACCGAACAAACGACAGATCCTTGGTTCTCGCCAGCAGGGTTTAATCGAGGTCAGATTCAAGGAGTTATAAAACTTTCAATCAATCCAAACAAAGTACAAAGAGATGAATTGTATTCTGTTGGAATTAACCCTGTGGTTTCTTTCCCAGGCAAGGGAGTTGTGCTTTTTGGGGACAAGACGCTTCAAAGAAGACCATCGGCTTTGGATAGAATCAATGTTAGAAGACTCATGATCCATCTTGAGAAGGCAATTTCTACTGCTGCTAAGTTTAATCTTTTCGAATTCAATGATGATTTTACTCGAAGAGCATTCACAAATACGGTGAATCCATTCTTACGAAGGGTTCAATCGCAGCGTGGACTGACGGACTTCAGAGTTGTTTGTGATGAAACAAATAACACTTCGCAGGTAGTTGATAACAACGAGTTTGTTGCAGATATCTTTATTAAACCTGCTAGAAGCATTAACTACATTCAACTCAACTTTACGGTGTTACGAAGTAATGCAGTTTTTGAGGAATTAATTTAATTTTTAAAGATGGCTAATATAAATACTCTTAGGAGGAGCAACAAGTAATGGCTAATATTCAAGAATTCGCACAACAGTTTGGACAAGGTGTTCGTCCAACGCTATTCCAAGTGACTGGTTCAGTTGGAACCTTTAATGATCAGCAGAAATTAGATTTTTTCGTCAAGGCTGCTCAGATTCCCGCTTCAACAATTGGAATGATAGAGGTTCCATATAAGGGAAGAAAGATTAAAAGACCTGGAGACAGGACATTTGCAGAGTGGACAGTTACAGTTCTTGCATCTGATGATTTTCCAATTAGAACTGCATTCAATCAATGGATGAATGATATTAATAGTCATATTGAAGTAACGCAGAATCCCACTCTACCACAAGGAGTAGAGTGGACAGTAAGTTCATTGAAGCCAGACGGAACCGTACAAGGTAATGGTTCATATACTTTTATTAATGTATTCCCAACAGAAGTTGGTGCAATTGATTTAAATTATGATACAGTAGACACTATCGCAGAATTTCCAGTAACATTACAATATGATTTCTGGACTGGCGGCGGTGTTTAATTATAGGGTGATTTTTAGTGGAATAGAATTATAAAGGATTTATATTATGCCTATCGAACTCTTTGGTTTTAGTATTGGTAGACAAGGGAAAGAACCACCCAAACCTATCAGCAGTGAAATAGAAAGAAATAAAAAAGTAAAGTCTTTTGTTGGCCCAGACGAATATGATGGAAGTTTTGAAGTATCTGGTGGGGGTGTCTATGGGCAATATGTTGATCTCTCTGGCGAAATAAAGAATGAGTTTGATCTTATTCGTAGATTTCGTTCTATGGCACTCTTTCCTGAAGTTGATCAGGCAGTAACAGATATTATTAATGATGCCATCGTCATCGACGATGAGAAAAAACGAGTTGAAATTAATTTGGATAGTGTAAATGTTTCGGCTAGCATTAAAACAAAAATTGAAACTGAATTTGACAACATCAAAAAAATTCTAAACTTCAAGAATAAAGGCGGAGATATTTTTCGTAGATGGTATGTAGATAGTAAATTATACTATCATATTATTTTAGATGAAAAGTCTCCACAAAAAGGTATTCAAGAACTTCGACCAATCGATCCTGTAAAGATTCGGAAGGTTAGAAAAGTAGAAAAGGACATTGTTTCTCAGAATGGAATAAGTGTTCCTATTGTATCGTCAGTTGAAGAGTTTTTCCTTTTCACCGAAACCGATAAGAACTCATTAACTCCTACCCCACAAACGGGACTTAAAATTGCACCCGATTCTATCTGTTATGTACATTCGGGAGTTATAGACAGCGGATCAAAACGAGTGGTAGGGTATCTGCAAAAAGCCATTCGTCCTTTAAACTTGCTTCGTCAGATTGAAGATGCTGTTGTAATCTATAGAATATCTCGCGCACCTGAACGAAGAATTTTCTATATCGATGTTGGTAATCTGCCAAAACAAAAAGCAGAACAATATCTTAATGACATCATGAATCGTTACAAGAACAAGATTGTTTATGATGCAAGCACTGGGGAGATTCGAGATGATCGACGGCACATGTCTATGCTTGAAGATTTCTGGCTTCCAAGAAGAGAAGGTGGCAGAGGAACTGAAATCACCACACTTGAAGGTGGACAAAACCTTGGAGAGATGGAAGATGTTGCATATCTTCTAAAGAAACTCTATCATGCATTGAATGTTCCCGTGAGCAGAATGGAAGCAGAAAATGGCTTTAACATGGGACGATCTGCTGAAATCACCAGAGATGAAGTAAAGTTTTATAAGTGGGTTGATAGACTTCGAAATAGATTTTCCGATCTATTCCTGCAACTATTAAGAACACAACTCATTCTCAGAGGAGTACTCAAACAAGAAGATTGGGATGCAATCAATCAGGATATATCATTTACATATAAGAAAGACTCTTATTTTACAGAATTAAAAGAATCTGAGATGATGAAGGAACGATTGGAGATCGTGAGAGAGTTAGAAGAATATATAGGTAAGTACTACTCTATTGAACACATTCGAAAGAATGTATTACATCAATCAGAGCAAGACATTAAAGAGATTGATTCTCAAATTAAGAAAGAAATAGCAAGCGGTAAAATTGAAGGGGGAGACTCCGAAGAAGAGGAAGAAGGAGGGAGTGAATACTGATGAGGGATAAGTCAATAACAAAAATGGTAGACGCAATTGTTTCCAAGGACCGAGATACTTTTTGCTCTGAGTTTGATTCGAGTGTTAAAGATCGAATCGCGTTGGAAGTAGAAGCAGAAAGTTCTCGCATTTCATCAAACCTCCTTAAATTTGATGATGAGGATACAAATTCTGATACTGTAAATGAAAGGCAAACCAAATCTGACAAGGATCTGCCTGGCAGTAGAGATAATGTAAATCCAAACGATGTTTCAAGACCCTCTACAAATCATAACAGGTCTCTGTGTGGTTGGATTAATGGATTGTGCCTAGATGAAAAAACTGCTGATTCAATGGATACTCGATCAGACGATATAAAAAGGTTAGAAAAGGAATATGCCAGTTCCAAGGAAAAGAAAAAAAACATAGTGGCGGTGAGCAAGGCTATGAAAACTCTGAAGATAAACAAAGAAGAATTTGTAGCAGAGATAAAGGTAGCATCAAATAATTTTACTTTTAAAAGCCCAGCGGATGCGAAGAAATTTGCATCTGCTGTGGTTAATGCAGGAATTAAAAGAAAAAATATACAGTCGAAAGGAAAAACCATAACCCTTTCAGGATTTGGAGACAAAGAAACTGAAGAAGTTGTTTCTCTTCTTGCGAAAGATATGAAAGCCATTCGAGAGAATAATGAATTTGTTTCAATCATCAAGGACATTATTGAAAATAAAACTGCCTATAAACTTCACTTATTAGATGAAAGTTCAATAGTTCTTAATGATAAATCGGCAAAACTTCTTGTTAGACTTCATGATTCCCTAAATAATGATAATCAGGAAACTATGAGAAATACTATTTTTGAATCAAAAAACACTTACGAGGAAATGATAAATCTCGCAAAGGAAAATGAAGATGACATCTAGAAATATTATCAAATCTCTAAGTAGCGGAGAGTTAATCAAAGCAAAAGAAATGACCGAATATCTTTTGTATTCAAAGGTGTCAGATCAATTGGCAGAGAGATATCCTGAATTATCTCCTGAACTTTTTGAGGCAAAATTAAATCCTGTTGATAAAGGTGAGTTAAAGGGTAAGCACAAAGATAGAGAAGATAAAGATATTGACAATGATGGTGATGTTGATAAAAGCGACAAATATCTCCACAAGAGGAGAAAGGCAGTCAGCAAAGCAATAAAACGAAGAAATGGTGGAGCCCTGGCCACTAATGAAGATCATCCAGAAATTACTCATAAAGGTTCTTGCAAACAAGCACACCCAGACATGTCCCACGAAGAGTGGGAAGATGATCAAGAAGTAGAAGAGGGTTTTAAAAGTGCTGTTAAGAAAGTTGCGAAAGCCGCAGGGGAAGTCGGAAAGTACGCTGGTAGAATGGCAACTGGACGAGAACCAACGCCAATCGAACGCGAGCGGGAGGCCAAGAGAAAAGATCAAAAGAAGAAAGAATTAGCCCGTAAACGAGAAGCCTTGGGCAAAGAGCGGGCAAGGGTAGAGAAAGAGTCGATAGAATATGATCATACACTACAACCCAAAGTGGCAGAGATTTTCTCGAAAAAAGAATTAGAATACTTTGCTTCCCTTCATAATGAACAAGCAGATGACCAGTTATCGTTTGGAATGCGTTCTACAGATTTTGCATCAAAGTCTCCTGAACAAAAATCTCAGATAAGGCAAAAATATTATTCTGATAAAGAGAAACAGGAAAGAGACAAAGAAAAAGATCGCAAAGAAACAGAAAGATCCAGAGAAGCCAGAAAAAGAGAATTAGGGGCGGCTAGATAATAATATGAAGTTGATAACAGAAATGACAGAAGATGTCCAGTGTTTAACTGAACTTGATGAAAAAAATGGTCAAAAGAACTATTACATCGAGGGTGTCTTTATGCAATCTGAAGTTAAAAATAGAAACGGTAGAATTTATCCCAAGTCTATTCTTGAAAAAGAGGTGGATAGGTATAATAAAGAATATGTTAAACAAAGCCGTGCAATGGGCGAATTGAACCACCCACAGGGACCAACTGTAAATCTTGATCGTGTTTCTCATATTATTAAAGATTTGCAGGTTGAAGGATCTGATGTTGTTGGAAGAGCAAAAATAATGGATACTCCTATGGGTAAGATTGCAAAAAATCTTATAGATGAAGGTGCAAAACTTGGTGTTTCTTCAAGAGGAATGGGTTCATTAAAAACAAATAAAGAGGGTGTCAATGAGGTTCAAAAGGACTTCATGTTATCAGCCGTGGATATTGTTGCAGATCCTTCAGCACCAAATGCCTTTGTAAATGGTATTATGGAAGGTGCAGAGTGGATTTGGAATAATGGAATGTGGTCTCAAAAAGATTTGGAACAATCTGTACAGATAATAGAAGAAGTGTCCAGAGAAGATAGAGAAGAAACAACTTTAAACTTGTTTGAAAATTTAATTCGAAAATTGAAAAATATATAAATAACCGTAGATAGATCTGAATTACCAAGGAGTAACCAAATGGAATATCTTGATCCGATTGAAACCGCTAGAAGAATTCTTACAAGAGAACCTCTCAATGATGAGGAAGAAGGACTTCTGGAGGATAATGATACAGAAGAAACAGAAGAAATAGTCGATGAGTTAGACGACATCGATCTTGATGCTCTTCTTTCCGAAGATGATGATGATGATGAAGAAGATGAAGAGGAAGAGGATGAAGAGGATGAAGATAAAGTCAAAGAAGGAAAGTTACCTCCTTGGTTGAAGAAGAAGAACGGCAAGAACGGCAAGAACGGCAAGAACGGCAAGAACGGCGATGATGATGAAGACGAAGACGAGGTCGAAGAAGCAGCCAAAGCCAAAGAAACTCCTACTTTAGATACTAGCAAAGTTGAAGATCCTAAACTTTATCAGGATGCAGAAGGCGGCCATGCTAAAATTGATACCGATAAAGGCACAGAAGGTAAAGATAAGAAGAATAAAGCAGACATTAAAGCCAAGAAGGCTTCTGCTTCGGGTAAAGTTGAAAAGCCGAAAGAAACAAAAGAACATATTGAAATCTTGTTTTCTGGCGAAGATCTTTCTGAAGAGTTTAAAGAAAAAGCAACTACCATCTTTGAAGCAGCCATCAATGAACGAGTCTCTGATATCGAAAGCGAATTAAGAGATGATTATGAGAGAGTCATTGCTGAACACACAGAGACAATTTCTAAGGATCTTTCTGAGAAGTTAGATGACTATCTGGGATATGTCGTTGAGCAGTGGATGAAGGAAAATGAAATTGCTGTAGAAAACGGGATTCGTACAGATGTAACTGAAAACTTCTTAGTTGGTCTTAAGAATCTCTTTGAAAGTAATTATATTGACATTCCTGACGAGAAGTATGATCTTCTTGGAGAACTTTCAAATAAGATTTCTGATCTTGAGAGTATGTTAGAGAATGAAATGGAAAATAGCATTACTCTTCGCAAAGAAGTTCTTGAAAGTAAATGTGAAACAGTATTTACAGATTGTTCAGACGGACTAGTAGATACCGAAGTTGAAAGGCTTCGTTCACTGTCTGAAGGAATTGAGTTTGAAGACGAAGATCAGTATCGAGATAAAGTAAATATTCTTAGAGAAAGTTACTTTGGAGATAATGCATCTTCGGACTTTGATTTTGATAATGGAGATGAAGAAAGTAAGACAGTTGAATCTTCGTCCCCCACCATGCAAGGTTATATGGATGCTCTCAGCCGAACGGAAAAAACAGCAAAAAGAAATTCTGTTTCCTAAACAGAAAGAATTTATAAATAGAAGTAGATCAAACTCAACCAAGGAGAATTCAAAATGAGTATGGATTTTAATAACCAATCGCCGTATGACCAATTGGTAGAGAAATGGTCACCAATTCTCGATCATGAGGAATGTACTCCTATTGGAGACGGCTATAAGAAAAAGGTAACTGCTGCTCTTCTTGAGAATCAAGAAAGAGCATTACGAGAAGAATCAGGCTATTTGACGGAAGCCCCCCCACTAAACCAAGCCGCCGGCGGTCTAAAGGGTGTTGATGGTGAACAGCGTCCTATGGGCGGTTATGATCCTATTCTCATCTCACTCGTTCGCCGTGCAATGCCTAACCTGATGGCATATGATGTTGCTGGTGTTCAGCCCATGAGCGCACCAACAGGACTCATCTTTGCCCTCAAGGCACAATATGACTCAGTAGGTTCAAGGGAAGCAAACGAAGCACTGTTCAACGAAGTCGGAAATCATGGTGGTACTGGTGGTAATACTTATGCTGCTGCTTGGGATCCCCTGCTAGGTTATACTGCTGGTGATATTAGCGTTGGAAGAGCAATGAGTCGAGGAGAGGCGGAAGTCCTTGGACACGCTACTACAAATGCAGGTTTCGCCCAAATGGCATTCAGTATTGAGCGTACATCGGTTACTGCTAAGACTCGCGCCCTCAAGGCTGAGTACACCACTGAACTGGCACAGGACCTCAAGGCTGTTCATGGTTTGGATGCAGAAACTGAACTCGCTAATATTCTTAGCACCGAAATTCTCGCTGAGATTAACCGCGAAATTGTCCGCACCATCTATGGTGTTGCTAAACTCGGTGCCCAGCAACTTGATCTGAAGCATGCAATCGGAGGCACAGAACACATCTTATCGGATAAGTTGGGTGGTCTCTATGATTTAAATGACGACTCAGACGGTAGATGGAGTGCAGAGCGTTGGAGAGGACTCATGTTCCAGATCGAGCGTGAAGCAAATGTTATTGCGAAGCAAACTCGTAGAGGAAAGGGCAATGTGGTCATCTGTGATTCA
>Ga0114905_1000560_pt1 | contig 23201 bp, 19 predicted proteins | sample MalvireepMed_b05_FD_83499 | JGI IMG/M metagenome (GOLD analysis project Ga0114905, IMG submission 83499) | Marine viral communities from the Global Malaspina Expedition - Malaspina viral metaG DeepMed_b05 | ecosystem: Environmental > Aquatic > Marine > Oceanic | place: Mediterranean Sea...
CCGTCGATGGTCTCGGAGAAGATCTCGAGCCGGCCCGAGGGCGTGCCGAGTGGTGCGCCCTCCGGATCGTCGCGGAAGCGGCGCAGGAAGCTCGGGGTCTGGCCCTCGTAGGAAAGCGGCAGCTTCAGCCAGTTGACCGCGCGCAGCCCGTCGAGATCCGGCACCTCGATGCCATCCTCGGCGGCAAATTGGCGATAGCCCTCGTAGAGCGCCTCGATCCACTCGGTGCTGGTCCTGCCCTCGGTATAGGCCTGCGCCGCCCCCATGCGGGCGGCGAGCGCGGCGAAGATGTCGTAATCGTCGCGCGCCTCGCCCACCGGCGGGATCATCGCCGGCATGTGGAAGAGGTAGTCATCGAGCGGCGAGCGGCCGATATCCTCGCGCTCGTAGGGCGTTGTCGCCGGGAAGACGATGTCGGCGCGCTTGGCGGTGGGGGTCCACCACGGCTCGTTGACGAGGATGGTCTCGGGCTGCTGCCACGCCTCGTGGAAGGCGTTGAGGTCCTGATGGTGGTGGAACGGATTGCCGCCGGCCCAGTAGATCAGGCGGATGTCGGGATAGGGTTCGCGCTTGCCGTTGAAATCATAGGGCTGGCCGGGGTTGCGCAGCATGTCGGCGATGCGGGCCACCGGGATCACCTTGTCCACCGGATTGGCGCCCTGCGGCAGCGTCATGCCGCGCATCCTGCGAAAGCTGTGCCCCACGCCGCCAATGGCACCGTAGCCGTAGCCAACGCCGCCGCCCGGCAGGCCGATCTGCCCCAGCATCGCCGCCAGCACCGCCGACATCCAGTAGGGCTGCTCGCCATGCTCGCCCCTCTGCAACGACCATGCCACGGTAATCATCGTGCGGGTGGACGCCATGCGCCGGGCCAGCGCGCGGATCGCCTCTGGCGTCGCTCCGCAAAGCGGCGCGGCCCATTCCGGCGTCTTGGGCTGGCCGTCGCTTTCGCCCATCAGATAGGGGCGGAAGCGCTCGAACCCGGTGGTGTAGCGGTCAAGGAAGGCGTGATCCGCCAGACCCTCGTCTTCGAGCACATAGGCCAGCGCCAGCATCAGCGCGGTGTCAGAGCCCGGCGTCACCGGCAGCCAGTCGCAGCCCTCGGGGGCGTCGCCGCGCTGCGGGCCGATATTGAGGCAGTACATGCCCTTGGCAAGAAAGCGTCCGATCCAGCCGTCGGTGCCATGCTCGGTCACCCCGCCCATGCTGACCTGGCTGTTCTTGGGGTTGATGCCTCCGAACATGATCAGGGTTTCGGTCTCGGCCTGCAGCGTCTGCCAGTTTTCCTGATGCTCATAGAGATGCGAGATAAAATCGCGGCCGAAGACATGCGGCATGATCGCCTGCGCGCAGCCCGTCGAATAGCTCCCGAACGAGGCGACATAGCCGCCGACGCTGTTGAGAAAGCGATGCACCTGGCTCTGCGCATGATGGAAGCGCCCCGCCGAGGACCAGCCGTAGGAGCCGCCGAAGATCGCCGCGTTGCCATGCGCGTGGCGCACCCGGTCGATCTCGGCCGCGGCGATGTCGAGCGCCTCGTCCCACGGCAACTCGACGAAAGGCTCGCTGCCGCGCCCGCCGCGCTTGCGCCCCTCGAGCCAGCCCTTGCGGATCGAGGGCCGCGCCACCCGGCTGCGGTGATGCACGGCGGCGGGAATCGCCTGCGGAATCTCGGGCGGATTGGGATCGGCCTTGAAGGGCCGCGCGGCGACGATGCGATCGCCCTCCACGTCGAGCTCGAACGCCCCCCAATGGCTCGAGGTCACCCGTGTGCGGCGGTTGCGATCGGACATGTCCCGGACTCCTTGCTGTCGGACGCGCGCGAGGCCCCTTGGCTCGCCGCGACGCGGTGGCGCATCTTCTGCGCCCCCGCCGCCGAGCGCAAGGGCATGCCCCGGCGCCGCGGGCAGGCTTCCGGGTTGTGAAACGCCCCCTCTCCGCCCTATCTAGAGGCCGAACAGATGGAGGTGCGCGTGCAGATCTTCGTGGGGCTGGGCAATCCCGGCGGAAAATACGCCAGAAACCGGCACAATATCGGCTTCATGGCGCTCGACCGGATCGCCGAGGATCATGGCTTCGGCCCGTGGCGTTCGCGCTTTCAGGGCGAGGTCAGCGAAGGCCGGCTCGGCGGCGACAAGGTGCTGCTGCTCAAGCCCGGCACCTTCATGAACCTTTCCGGTCAGGCGGTGGGCGAGGCCATGCGCTTCTTCAAGCTCGAGCCGGACGACGTTACGGTGTTCCACGACGAGCTCGACCTCGCTCCGGGCAAGTGCCGGGTGAAGACCGGCGGCGGCCATGCCGGCCATAACGGGCTGCGCTCGATCCACGCCCATATCGGCGAGGCCTATCACCGGGTGCGGCTGGGCATCGGCCATCCCGGCCGCAAGGACATGGTGGCGGCCTACGTGCTGCACGATTTTCACAAGGCCGACGAAAACTGGCTCGATGACCTGCTGCGCGGCATCTCCGACGGCGCGGGCGAGCTGGCGCGCGGGGAGACCGGCAAGTTCCAGAACGCCGTGGCGCTGCGGGTGAACCCGCCGCGCTCTTCGGGTGGCAAGCAGGACAAGGCGCCCGCGTCCCCCGGTGCCGCCCCCGCAAAGGGCGCGCAGGACACCGGCGCCAAGGCCGCCAGCGCTCCCGCACCGAGCCAACAGAACCCCGCGGAGCCCGAGACAGACGACCGCTCGCCGCTGCAGAAGCTCGCCGACAAGTTCCGCTGACGCTGCCTGACGGCGCCGTGACTGCGCGGCGCTGGACAGGCCGCCGCCGGTTTGCCACCCTGCCCGCGAGGGAGACGCGCGATGATGCAGAAAGACCAGTCGATCAACGTTCTGGGCGGGCCGCTGTCGCCCTGCTCCATGGCGCCCGTGACGGGCTTTTTCCGCGACGGCCACTGCAACACCTGCGCGCAGGATGCCGGCAGCCACACGGTCTGCGCGGTGATGACAGCCGAGTTCCTCGCCTATTCCGCCTATGTCGGCAATGACCTGTCGACGCCCCGGCCCGAATTCCACTTCCCCGGCCTCAAGCCCGGCGACCCGTGGTGCCTGTGCGCCGCGCGCTTCCTGCAGGCGCATGACGAGGGCTGCGCGCCCAAGGTCTCGCTCGAAGCCACCCACATGCGCGCGCTCGAGATCGTGCCGCTCGAGGTGCTCGAAGGCCACGCCGCCTGAGCGCCCTGCCCCGGGCACGCCCCCGAAACGTGACCGCCCCGCAGCGGGCTGGCGCTGCGGGGCGGCATCGATCTTTCTCGGATGATCAGGCGTTGGCCGAGCTGCGGCGCTCCTGCGTCACCGCCTCGTCGAAGATCAGCCACAGGCCCGAGCCGACCACCAGCGTGACGCCCAGAACGGTGCCCACCGCCGGAATCTCGCCGAAGCCGAACCAGCCGATCACCACCATCCAGACGAATTGCAGGTTCATCAGCGGGGTCGCCACGTAGGCCGGCAGCAGGCGCAGCGCCTCGACCGACAGCCAGCGCGCCGCGAAGAGGAACACCGCGTAGGTGACGACCCAGCCCAGATCCGCCAGCGGCATCGGTTGCCAGACAAAGGGCAGCGCCACGGCCATGCTCAGCATCAACGCAAGGTTCGGCCAGAACACCTGCGCCAGCGGCACACGCTCGATGCGGGCAATGTAGCGCGCGGCGATCATCGAGCCGGTGCCGGTGAAGGCGGCAAAGAGCGCCCAGAGATGGCCCGGATCGAGCGCAAGCTCGCCCGCGGGCATCACGAAGAGCAGACCGCCCGCGCCGAGCAGCAGCGCCATCCAGACCGCCGGGCGCACCGCCTCGCCGAGCGCCGGGCCAGACATCGCGGCGGCAATCAGCGGCACCAGCGCGATGAACAGGAACACATCGGCAAAGGGCAGCAGTCGGAAGGCCTGAAAGAAGCTCAGCGCCGAGACCACGGTGAGCAGCGCCCGCAACGCCATCACGCCGCGACACGTGGTGCGCAGCGTCTCGCCGTTCCTGCGCGCGGCGCCGAGCGACATCAGCAGCACGAGCCCCGCCGACAGCGCGAAGAGCTGCGGCGCGGCATAGCCACCTGCGATGAGCTTGGTGATGCCGTCCGCCGCAGCGATGGCACCGGTGTAGAGCGCGACGAGGGCCGCGCCCACGATGGCTGTGCGTGTCCCTTTCATGCGTTGCCTGCCCGGGCGAAGCCCTCGAAGAAGGCGTCGAAGCGCGGCGAATGATCGGCAAGCTGGTCGACCACGTCGAGGGTCTGCGGCGACAGCCGCGCCCCCATGCGCGCGCGCATCCCGGCCCAGTCGGCGCTGCGGGCCGAACCTTCGGCAAAGAGCGCCTCGGACAGTTCGCGCAGCGGCGCCACACGCTGCGACCGCTCGAAGCGCATCCGCCCGCCGTCGAGCGGCTTGTGGAACGGCTTGCCGCCGATCACCGAGGCGTGCCAGTTACACACGAGGAAATCGTGGTAGTCGTCGGCGACCGAAACGGTCTCGCCACTCTCCACGGTAAACAGGTGGGTCTCTCGGTCGAGCCAGATCGTCCAAAGCGGCGGCGGCAGCTCGGCGGCATAGCGCAGGGCGATGCAGATCTCGGCCAGCAGGTCGGAGTTCTGGTCGAGATAGGCCAGATTGCCGGCGAAGTAGAGGCTGTTGATCGCCTCCTCGTCGAGGCCGGGATCCCGGCGGCCGTATTCGCTGAGGTAGAAAACGATGTGGGTCAGCTCGTAGGCGGCCTTCTTGTTGGGCAGCGCGAAGGTCTGCGAGCGGGCGCAGAAGGCGCGCAGCCGGTCGGCCAGCCCCTCGTCATCGCCGCTCACCTGCCCCCGGCGCGCCAGCAGGCGGCGGGCTTCCATGCGCTGCAGGTCCGACAGCTCGGCATCGGCAAAGCCGTGGCGCGCGGCGCGCTCGGTCAGCTTTGCCCCGGTGTCGCCCTCCATGCCCAGATCCTCGAGATCGAGGGTGAGAGAGAGCAGGAAGCGGTAGTATTGCGGGAAGAAGGCCATGCGGTCTTCCACCGAATTGTAGAACCCGCGCAGCGGCGCGAGCGCGGCCCGGGGCACGTAGGTCCCGGTGCATTCAAGGATATTGAGAAGCTCGGCGTTCTCTTTCAGCCAGAACACGTCATCCTCCCGCCGCCGGCTGGTGGCAAAGCTCTTCACGAGCGCTGCGACGCCGGCATCCTGCGATGCGACGGGGGCCTTCGGGCGGAGTGCGATAACGTTGGTCATGACGGAGTTCCCTGTGTCGTTCTGTGTCGGGTCGCACGCGGGCGTCTCATCCCCATAAGACGCCCGCAGCGATAGCTGCCCTGGCTTACGCGCAGGAGGTGAAGGAGCCGGTCACGTCGCCGTTGACGGCGCGGCTGTCGCGGGGTGCCGCGCAGGAAGTGACCATCTCGACGGCGTCGCCGGTCAGGGCCTCGGTGGCCTTGGGCTCGGCGCAGGAGGTGAACAGGCCGGTCACGTCGCCGGCATCGGCCGAGCTGGTGGTCGGGGCCGCACACGAGGTGAACATCTCGACCGCATCGCCGGCATCGGTCGAGCTGGTGGTCGGCGCGGCGCAGGAGGTCACCATCTCGACGGCGTCGCCGGTCAGCGTCTCGGACGCTTTCGGCTCGGCGCAGGAGGTGAACAGGCCGGTGGCATCGCCGCTCGCGGTCGACCCGGTGGTCGGGGTGGCACACGAGGTGAACAGTCCCACGACATCGCCGGTCGCGGTCGAGCTGGTGGTCGGCGCGGCGCAGGAGGTGAACATCTCCACCGCGTCGCCGGTCAGCGCCTCGGAGGCCTTGGGCTCGGCGCAGGACGTGAACAGGCCGGTGGCCTCGCCGGTCGCGGCCGAACCGGTCAGCGGCGCGGCGCAGGAGGTGTAGAGGCCGGTCGCCTCACCTGTGGCAGCAGAGCCGGCCACCGGGGCCGCACACGAGGTGAACATATCCACAGCTTCGCCGGTCAGCGCGCTGCCAAAGCTCTCGGGAGCGGCGCAGGAGGTGAACATTGAGGCACCTTCCCCACCGAACATGTCGCCGCCGAAGTCGTTGGCGAATTCTTCAATGATTTCATGCTTGAGTTGTGCAGACATTGGATAACCCTTCCTGGTGTAGCGTTTGCGTTTTGGCACGCTCAGGGTTTCCTCCAATGCATGTTTCTGGCAATATATTTTCTTGCTAAGGTTGAATTATACACGAGTTACCCACATGCACATAAAAACCTAAAGGACACACAAAAAACACAATTCAACGTTTTCCACAGGAGAATCTTTTCTGTGGACAAGTTTTTGCGCCTTGTTGAAACGTGATTTTCACTTCGAAATCGGGGCCGAATCGTCGGCCGAAAACCGCGTCGGCCTTGCCCCTGAGCGCCGCTTCGGCGATAGCTTGCTCAAATTCCGGAGGGCCAAATGAAGATCGCCACCTTCAACATCAACGGCATCAAGGCGCGCATCGGCGCCCTCACCGACTGGCTCGACGAGGCACAGCCCGACGTCGCGCTGCTGCAGGAGATCAAGTCGGTCGACGACACCTTCCCGCGCGAACATTTCGAGGAGCGCGGCTGGCAAGTCGAAACCCACGGCCAGAAGAGCTTCAACGGCGTCGCCATCCTGTCGAAGCTGCCGCTCGAGGATGTCACCCGCGGATTGCCCGGCGATGACGAGGACGAGCAGGCACGCTGGATCGAGGCCACGGTGATCGGCGAGAGCCACGCGGTGCGGCTCTGCGGGCTCTACCTGCCCAACGGCAACCCGGTGCCGGGGCCGAAATATGACTACAAGCTCGCATGGATGGCGCGGCTCGAGGCGCGCGCTCGCGAGTTGCTGGCCAGCGAGATGCCGGCGGTGATGGCGGGCGACTACAACGTCATCCCGCAGGCCGAGGACGCCGCCAAGCCCGAGGCCTGGACCGAGGACGCGCTCTACCTCCCCGAGACCCGGGCCGCCTTCCGCCGCGTTCTGAACCTCGGCTTTACCGAGGCGTTCCGCGCCCGCACCCAGGGGCCGGGCCATTATTCCTTCTGGGATTACCAGGCCGGCGCGTGGCAGCGGAACAACGGCATCCGCATCGACCACCTGCTGCTGACCCCGCAGGCGGCCGACCTGATGTCCGATGTGCAGATCGACCGCGACATCCGCGGCCGCGACAAGCCGTCCGATCACGTACCGGTCTGGATCGATCTCGCCGCCTGATCCGGGGCCTCACGGCCAAGCGCCTGCTTGCACCCGCTTCGCACGGGGCTTACATCTTGTGGGAACGGACGACAGCGGAGACACGCCCCAATGGCCATTGAAGCGACGGAAATCGAACAGCTCATCCGAGCCGAGTTTCCCGATGCCAAGATCACCATCACCGACCTGGCCGGTGACGGAAACCACTACGCCGCCGAGGTGATCGACGAGAGCTTCCGCGGCAAGAACCGCGTCCAGCAGCAGCGCGCCGTCTATGCCGCACTCAAGGGCAAGATGGACGGGGCGCATGGCGAGTTGCACGCGCTGGCGCTGACCACCAAGGCGCCGGACTGACCACGGACCTCGCCCGCGCCCGGCTGGCCAGCGGCACGCCGCGATGAGCCGGCCCGGGTTCTGGAACCATACCGGCCTTGCCACGCGCGGGGCCAGCCGGTGCCAAGGCGCCGCGCAGATAGGAGAAAGATATGACCGACGCGAAGACGACGATCGACGAGACGGTGAAGTCCAACACCGTGGTGCTGTTCATGAAGGGCACCAAGACCATGCCGCAATGCGGCTTCTCGAGCCGCGTAGCCGGGGTGCTGAATTACATGGGCGTGGATTTCCACGACGTGAACGTGCTGGCCGACGACGCGATCCGGCAGGGCATCAAGGATTATTCCGACTGGCCGACCATCCCGCAGCTCTACGTCAACGGCGAGTTCGTGGGCGGCTGCGACATCATCACCGAGATGACCCTCTCGGGCGAGCTGGACCAGCTCCTGGAGCAGAGCGGCGTCGAGTACAACAAGGATGCCGCCGAGAAGATCCGCGAAGCCAACGCGTGATCCGGTCTTCCGGATGCGAGATTTGAAAGGCGGGCCCTCGGGCCCGCCTTTTTCTTTTGGGGCGAGGCGTTGTGGCGTTAAGCGCTCTACGCCCAGCACCGAACGCTTTGGAACCTCAGGAACATCCGAACTTGGACGCCGCCGCGCATCGCCGGTCCGCGGGGTGGCGATCCTCCCGTGGAATCTCGCGATTTATATTTGCCACGTCCGAAGGACCTCGAAGCTGCACACCCAGCACAACCAAATCGCCGGCCCGGGGGGCGGACCGGCGATGCGCGGCGGCCTTCGGCCTTGATTCCGCGCCGGGGAACGGTCGAGCGTATTCACAGGGAGCCGTCATCTCGACAGTGCGCAACGCGGCGCGCTGCCTGTATATCACATCATTGGGCAGAATTCGCTCTAGGCTGCGCACCAGGCCCTGCCAAATCGCAAGATCATCCGAACTCGGACGCCGCCGCGCATCGCCGGTCCGCGGGGTGGCGATCCTGCCGCGGGATCCCGCGATTTATCCCTGCCACATCCGAAGGACCTCGAAACTGAGCACCGAGCTCAAACAAATCGCCGGCCCCGGGGGGCGGGTCATGCCGAAGGCATGCTTCCAGCATGACCGATGCGCGGCGGCCTTCGGCCTTCAATCCGCGCCATGCACGTTCGAGCGTACTCTCATGACGCCGTCGTTTCGACAGTGCGCAACACGGCGCGCTGACTGTGTTTCACATAATTGGACCGAATGGGCTCTACGCTCCGCACCGAGCGCTTTTAGATCGGAGGAACATTCGAACCCGGACGCCGACGCGCCATCGTCAGCCCGCGGGATGGCGAGCCTGCGAATGATCCTCTCGTTTTATCCAAGCCAAGTCCGAAAGACCTCGACACGCGGTGCTAACGTCGACATATCGCCAGCCCCGGGGGGCGGGCTGGCGATGGCGCGGTGGCCTTCGGCCTTGTCCCGCGCTTCGTGACTTCGACCATTCAGTCGGGCAGCTGTCATCCCGAGAGCGCGCCCCTAGCCTCTCAGCTGTTGGGATCCTGATACACGCCCTGCTCTTTCAACGCGTCCATGACCTCTTTCGGCATGTAGGTCTCGTCGTGCTTGGCGAGGATCTCGGAGGCCACAAAGACCCCCTCCACGTAGCGCCCGGTGCCCACCATGCCCTGATTCTCGGCAAACAGATCCGGCAGAACGCCGGCGAACACCACCGGCACCGAGGCGCCGCCATCGGTGACGCTGAAGCGGATCTCGTGGCCCTCGCCACGGATCAGCGTCCCGCCCTCGACGAGGCCGCCGATGCGGAAGGTCTCGTTCGGCGCGGGCGGCTCGGCCATCACCTGGCTGGGAGAGCGGAAGAAATTGATGCCGTCACGCATCGCGTAGCCGATCAGCACGGTCGAGACCACCAGCGCGACCGCCGCCAGCGCGACCACCTGGATGCGGCGCTGCTTCTTGAGCGATTTGAGCGACATGGTTTCTCCTATTCTGACCGGACGGCGACAGCGTGCCCGATGCGTTTCACGCTGTCAGCCAAGACTATATCGCATCCAACGGCGTGCCCGTAAGTGTCACAGATCAAACTGCGGCGAGCGGACGCGGGAATTTGACGCGGTTCAGGCCGCCTCGAAGCTGATCTCGCGGCGCAGGAAGCGCGTGGCATGACCCGAGACCTTGCGCGGATCGCCGGTGGTGAGGAACCGGCTCGTGGTGCCGGCGCCGGTCATGCCGGGATGGCGCTGCAGGTAATCGGCCAGCGACTCGGCCACGAGGTTGGCCTGCGAATAAACCGCGACATCCTCCCCCAGCGCCTCTTGGAAGGTGTCCTGCATCAGCGGGTAATGCGTGCAGCCGAGGATCGCCGCCTGCGGCGCGGGCATCTTGCGCTTGAGCGCGTCGACATGGCTGCGCACCAGCGCCTCGGCGAGGATCATGTCGCCCTCCTCGATGGCATCCACGAGCCCGCCGCAGGCCTGCGCCTCGACATCGACGCCGATGGCCCGGAAGGCCAGTTCGCGCTGGAAGGCGCGGCTGCGCACGGTGGCCGGCGTGGCAAACAGCGCCACGTGCTGCACCGCGACCTCGCGCGGGGGCGAGTTGTCGCCCCACTGGCGCTCGGTCATCGCCTCGATCAGCGGTACGAAGACGCCCAGCACCCGCTTGTCGCGCGGGATCCAGTTCTCCTGCATCCGGCGCAGCGCGGCGGCCGAGGCGGTGTTGCAGGCAAGGATCACCAGATCGCAGCCCGCCTCCCAGAGACGTTCCACCGCGGCGGTGGTGAGGTCGTAGATATCGTCGGCGTCGCGCACGCCGTAGGGCGCGTGGGCGCTGTCGGCGAAGTAGACAAAGGGCACCTCGGGCAAGCGCCTGCTCACCGCGTCCAGCACCGTGAGCCCGCCAAGCCCGGAATCGAATACGCCAACCGCCATCGGCCTGTCTCCTGCCGTCACTGCCCAACCCCGCGACTCGTTGCGCGGTACGGTCTGCTCTTACGGCGCTTCGGCGCGGAAATCCATTGCGACCGAAGACCTAGGCCGAACGGTGCCGGCGCGGCGGATCACTCCGCCGCCCGCGCCATCGCCCCTCCGCCGTCGCGGATCACCGCCAGCAGCTCCTCCCGGCGCTTGGAGGCCTCGCGCTCGTTGGCCTCCTTGACCGGGCCGAAGCCGCGGATCTTCAGTGGCAGCTCGGCCAGCGCCACGATGGCGTCATGCGTCTCGGGCGTGAGCCTGGGCAGAACCTCGTCCATGTCGCGCTCGTACTGCGCGATCAGGGCCCGCTCCATCCTGCGCTCGGCGGTGCGCCCGAAGGGATCGAACGGCGTGCCGCGCAACCCCTTGAGCTTGGCCAGCAGGCGGAAGCTGCGCAGCATCCCCTCGCCGAAGGTCTTCTTCACCGGGCGCCCGTCCGAGCCGGTCTTCGACAGCAGCGGCGGCGCGAGGTGGAAGCGCATCCTGAAGTCGCCCTCGAACTGCGCCCGCGCCTTGGCCTCGGTATCGAGATGCAGGCGCGCGACCTCATACTCGTCCTTATAGGCCAAGAGCTTGTGGTAGCCCTTGGCGATGGCCTCGCGCAGGCGTTCGTCGTCGGTGCGGTCGACCAAGGCGCGATAGCGCTTGGCGAGCCGCGCGTTCTGATAGGCCGTTAGATGCGCTTCGCGGAAGGCGATCTTTTGCTCGAGCGTCTTGGGCGTCTCGATCACCGTGGGGTTGAGAAGCTTGGCCGCCTCTTCCGGATGCAGCATCGCCCAGCGTCCGATCTCGAAGGCGCGCAGGTTCTTCTCGACCGCCGCACCGTTGAGGCGCAGCGCCTCGGCGATGGCGTCATGCGGCAGCGGCACGAGCCCCTGCTGCCACGCGGCCCCGAGGATCATCATGTTGGAGAAGATCGAGTCGCCCAGCGTCGCCTTGGCGAGCTCGGTGGCATCGAAGAGCTTCGCCCGCTCCTGCATCCGCGCCTCGATGGCCAGCTTCAGCCGGTCATTCGGCAGGGCGAACTCGGTGTCGCGGGTGAACTCGCCGGTGACGATCTCGTGGCTGTTGACCACCGCGCCGGTGCGACCCGAGGCGGTCAGCCCCAGTGTCTTGGCCCCGGCGCTCACGACCAGATCGCCGCCGATCAGCGCATCGGCCTCGCCGATCGCCACGCGCACCGCCGAGATATCCTCGGGCCGGTTGGCAAGCCGCAGGTGAATATGCACCGCGCCGCCCTTCTGGGCGAGCCCCGCCATCTCCATCATCCCCGCGCCAAGGCCCGCGATCTGAGCCGCCTGCGCCAGCACCGCGCCGATGGTCACCACGCCGGTGCCGCCGACACCGGTGATCACCACGTTGTGGGTGCCGTCGATCCGCGGCAGCGCCGGTTCGGGCATGTCGGGCAGATCGAGCTCGGTGGTCGCGCCCTTGCGGACCTTGGCGCCCTCGAGAGTCACGAAGGACGGGCAGAAGCCCTTGAGGCAGGAGAAATCCTTGTTGCAACTCGACTGGTCGATGGCGCGCTTGCGGCCCAGCTCGGTCTCTTCCGGCACGATGGCGACGCAGTTCGACTGCACGCCGCAATCGCCGCAGCCCTCGCACACGTCGGTGTTGATGAAGACGCGCTTGTCCGGGTCCGGGAACAGGCCGCGCTTGCGGCGGCGGCGCTTCTCGGCGGCGCAGGTCTGGATGTAGAGGATGACCGAGACGCCCTCGACCTCGCGCATCTGCTTTTGCACCGCCTCCATCTCGGCGCGTTCATGCGTTTCGATGCCGCGCGGGAAGAGGTCGAAATTCACCTCCTCCTTCTCGTCATAGACAACGGCGATGTGCTGCACCCCCATCGCGACGAGCTCGCGGGCGATGCGGTCGGCGGTGAGCCCGCCCTCGTTGGCCTGCCCGCCGGTCATCGCCACGGCGTCGTTGTAGAGGATCTTGTAGGTGATGTTGGTGCCCGCGGCGAGCGCCGCGCGGATCGCCAGCACCCCGGAGTGGTTGTAGGTCCCGTCGCCGAGATTCTGGAACACGTGCGGCCGCTTGGAGAACGGCGCCTCGCCGATCCAGTTGACGCCTTCTCCGCCCATGTGGGTGAAGCCCGTGGTCTCGCGGTCCATCCACTGCACCATGTAGTGACAGCCGATGCCGGCATAGGCGCGGCTGCCCTCGGGCACCTTGGTCGAGGTGTTGTGCGGACAGCCGGCGCAGTAATAGGGCAGCCGTGCCGCGATATCCTCGGTATTGTCCGATTTCCGCGCATCCGCAAGGGTTTGCAGCGCGACCTTCATGCGCTCGGTGTCGCGACCCTCCTCGATCAGGATGCTGCCGAGGCGCTCGGCGATCATGATCGGATCGAGCGCGCCCTGCGTCGGGAAGAGCTCGGGCCCGTGCATCGAGCCGGCGCCGCCGCCCTTGTGCCAGCCATAGACCCGGCGGCCGCGGCGGTCGTCGAAGATCGCTTCCTTGACCTGCACCTCGATCAGCTTGCGCTTTTCCTCGACCACGACGATCAGGTCCAGCCCCTCGGCCCAGTCATGGAAGCCCAGCATGTCGAGCGGGAAAGTCTGGCCGACCTTGTAGGTGGTGATCCCCAGCCGTTCGGCCTCGGCCTCGTCGATGCCCAGGAGCGACAGCGCGTGCACCAGATCGAGCCAGTTCTTGCCCGCCGCGACGAACCCGATCTTGGCGCCGGGCTTGCCCCACATGCGCTTGTCCATCCGGTTGGCGTGCGAGAACGCCTCCGCCGCGAAGCGCTTGTAGTCGATGATGCGCTTTTCCTGCTCGTGCGGCGTGTCACCGAGCCGGATGTTGAGCCCGCCCGGCGGCATGTCGAACTCGGGCGTGACCAGCGACATGCGGTCGGGGCGGCCATCGACCACCGCCGTGGCCTCGACCGTGTCCTTCATGGTCTTGAGGCCGACCCAGACGCCGGCGAAGCGCGACAGCGCGTAGGCATAGACGCCGTAATCGAGGATCTCCTGCACGCCCGCGGGCGAGACCACCGGCATGTAGGCATCGACCATCGCCCATTCCGACTGGTGCAGCACGGTCGAGCTTTCGCCGGTATGATCGTCGCCCATCGCCATGATGACACCGCCATGCGGCGAGGTGCCGGCCATGTTGGCATGGCGCATCACGTCGCCCGAGCGGTCGACCCCCGGCCCCTTGCCGTACCAGAGACCGAACACGCCGTCATACTTGCCCTCGCCGCGCAGCTCGGCCTGCTGGCTGCCCCACAGCGCCGTCGCGGCAAGATCCTCGTTCAGCCCCTCCTGAAAGCGCACATCGGCGGCGGCGAGATATTTCCCGGCGCGCTGCATCTGCAGGTCCACCGCGCCGAGCGGCGAGCCGCGATAGCCGGTGACGTAGCCCGCCGTGTCGAGACCCGCGGCAACGTCGCGCGCCTTCTGGATCAGCATGAGACGCACGAGCGCCTGGGTGCCGTTGAGCAGCACCGGGCTCTTCTCGAGGTCAAATCGGTCTTGGAGTGAGATCTCTTGCTTCGTCATGCGCGCCTCCCGTCGCTCATCCCGTGGCATTATGGTCTCATAATAGGTCAAATAAGCTGACCTTGATATCATTTTTTTCGTGTTTTCAGCCTGTCCTGAAAGGATAGGTTCCTATTTAAGATATCTGTCGTATACAGGCGCCGCGAGCAGGCATGGGTACCGAAATGGACTGGGACAAGCTAAGAATCTTTCACGCGGTTGCCGATGCGGGCAGCCTGACACATGCGGGCGATGCGCTGCATCTGTCGCAATCTGCGGTGTCGCGGCAGATCCGCTCACTCGAGGAGTCGCTCAATACGACCCTGTTCCACCGTCATGCCCGCGGGCTGATTCTGACCGAACAGGGCGAATTGTTGTTCGACGCCACCGCCTCGATGGTCAAGCGCATCGATGCCGCCACAGCGCGCATCCGCGACAGCGAGGAAGAGGTGTTCGGTGAGCTCAAGGTCACCACCACCCACGGCTTCGGCGTGCTCTGGCTCGCCCCGCGCCTGACCAAGCTCTACGAGAAGTACCCCGATCTCAAGATCGACCTCATGCTCGAGGAACGCGTGCTCGACCTGCCCATGCGCGAGGCCGATGTCGCCATCCGCATGAAGGAGCCGAGCCAGGCCGACCTGATCCGCAAGCGACTGATGTCGATCCGGATGCGCATGTACGCCTCGCCCGAGTATCTCGCCGGTCGCGGAGTGCCGGGCTCGCTGGATGAACTGGCCCAGCACCGGTTGATCTGCCAGAACCCCGCCTCCTCGCAGGTCGCCGCCGGCAAGCTGCTGGTGCAGGAGCTTCTGACTTACGACATCCAGACCGCGCTGACGGTGAACAACTATTTCGGCGTCCTGCAGGCCGTGGTCGCCAATCTCGGCATCGGGGTTCTGCCCGACTACATCATCGAGGACTTCCCCTCGGTGGTCCGCGTGCTGCCCGAGATTGAAAGCAACGAGGTCCCGGTGTTCCTCGCCTACCCGGAAGAGTTGCGTCATTCCAAGCGCGTGGCGGCGTTCCGAGACTTCGTGCAAGAAGAAATCTTTGCCCACCGCCGACAACTCAGGGCTATGGGGGCCGACTAAACTCTCCCTAAAAGTGTGAGCTATGCGCCACATACATGACGGCAATGCTGCGCCTGCGACCTCTTCTCTCTTGATCGACTCAGAACTGATAACATATTCGGCAGATGAAGCTTGAAGCGCCCTAGCGCGCATCATCTTCATACCTCCCTGTTGGACTTCGGCCGAGCTTTGTGCTCGGCCTTTTTTTTTGGCCGCGCCATCCGGATTCCTGGGTAGGCTCGGAGCAAGGGAGCGCAAACATGACCAACAGCACCAGTGACGGGCCGAATGCGGGGCAACAGGCCTTCTGGAGCACCGGCCCCGGCCAGCACTGGGTGCGGCTGCACCGCGAGCTCGACACACTGCACGCGCGGCTCACCGACATCCTGCTCGACGCCGCCGCCCCGCGCGCCGGCGAGCGGGTGTTCGATATCGGCTGCGGCGCGGGCGCCGTGGCCATCGCGGCGGGCCAGCGCGTCGGCCCCGAGGGCCACGTGCTCGGGCTCGACATCTCGGCGCCGCTGATCGAGGTCGGGCGCGACCGTGCCAGGGGCATGACCTGCGCGCCGGAGTTCCGCGTGGCCGACGCCCAGACCTGGGCGCATCAGGGCGCGCCCTTCGATCTCTGCGTGTCGCGGATGGGGCTGATGTTCTTTGCCGATCCGCGGGCGGGTTTCGCCAACATCCAGCGCCACCTGCGCCCCGGCGGACGTCTCGTCTTCGCCGCCTGGGCGGCGGCCGAGCACAACCCGTGGTTCGACCTCGCCAAGCGCGCCGCGGCAGAGCGACTCGGCCCCTCCGAGCCCGGCGATCCGCACGCCCCCGGCCCCACTGCCTTTGCCGACCGGACCCGGGTTCGGGAGCTGCTGACCGAGGCGGGCTTCGAAGACACCCAGGCCCACGCGGTCGACACCACCCTCGAGGTGCCCGGCGGCAGCGCCGAGGCGGCGGCGCTGGCACAGTATATCGGCCCGATCCCCGCCCAGCTGCGCGCTAAGAACGGCAACGAGGGTGACCGCGCGGCGCTGCTTGAGCATATGCGCAGGGCCTTCTCCGCCTATGAGGACGCCGACGGCTGCCATATCCCCGCCCGCATCAACCTTTTCTCCGCAACCCGGCCCCGAGCGGCCCTCAGCCCCCTTCCCACTGCGTCACCCTTGCCTTAAAGAGCGCGCAGGATTGCCAGAGGGGTATGAGCATGCAGGAACCGGCCATCACCGAAGAGCTGATCGAGGCGCACGGCATCAAGCCGGATGAGTACGCCCGCATCCTTCAGATCCTCAATCGCGAGCCGACCTTCACCGAGCTCGGCATCTTCTCGGCGATGTGGAACGAGCACTGCTCCTACAAGTCGTCGAAGATCCACCTCAAGACCCTCCCCACCAGCGGCCCGCAGGTGATCTGCGGCCCCGGCGAGAATGCCGGCGTGGTCGATATCGGCGACGGTCAGGCGGTGGTCTTCAAGATGGAGAGCCACAACCACCCCTCATATATCGAGCCCTATCAGGGCGCGGCCACCGGTGTCGGCGGCATCCTGCGCGACGTGTTCACCATGGGCGCCCGCCCCATCGCGGCGATGAACTCGCTCAGCTTCGGCGAGAAGGATCACCCCAAGACCCGCCGCCTCGTGCATGGCGTGGTCGAAGGCGTGGGCGGCTACGGCAACTGCTTCGGCGTGCCGACGGCCGGCGGCGAGGTGCGCTTCCATTCCGCCTATAACGGCAACTGCCTGGTCAACGCCTTCGCGGCGGGCCTCGCCGACACCGACAAGATTTTCTACTCCGCCGCCTCGGGCATCGGCATGCCGGTGGTCTATCTCGGCGCCAAGACCGGCCGTGACGGCGTCGGCGGTGCGACCATGGCCTCGGCCGAATTCGACGAGTCGATCGAGGAAAAGCGCCCCACCGTTCAGGTCGGCGACCCGTTCACCGAAAAGCGCCTGATGGAAGCCACGCTCGAGCTGATGCAGACCGGCGCGGTGATCTCGATCCAGGACATGGGCGCCGCGGGCCTGACCTGCTCGGCCGTGGAGATGGGCGACAAGGGCGGTCTCGGCGTGCGGCTCGACCTCGAGAAGGTGCCGCAGCGCGAAAAGAACATGACCGCCTACGAGATGATGCTCTCGGAAAGCCAGGAGCGCATGCTCATGGTGCTCGACCCCGCCAAGGAGGCCGAGGCCAAGGCGGTTTTCGACAAGTGGGATCTCGATTTCGCCATCGTCGGCGAGACCATCGCGGAAGACCGCTTCCTCATCGTCCACAATGGCGAGGTGAAGGCCGACATGCCGCTGTCGCGCCTGTCCTCCTCCGCTCCCGAATACGACCGCCCGTGGCAGCCCTCCGAGCCGGCAGCCGAACTTGCCGACGTACCGCAGATCGATCCGATCGACGGGCTGAAGGCGCTGATCGCCTCGCCCAACTATTGCTCGCGCGAATGGGTCTACGAGCAGTATGACAGCCAGGTCATGGCCGACACCATGCGCATACCCGGCTTCGGCTCGGGCGTGATCCGCGTGCACGGGACCGACAAGAAGCTCGCCTTCACGTCGGACGTGACCCCGCGCTACGTCAAGGCCAACCCGGTCGAGGGCGGCAAGCAGGCGGTGGCCGAGGCCTATCGCAACCTGACCGCGGTGGGCGCGCTGCCGCTGGCCACCACCGACAACCTCAACTTCGGCAACCCCGAGAAGCCCGAGATCATGGGACAGTTCGTCGAGGCCCTGCGCGGCATCGGCGAGGCCTGCTCGGCGCTCGACATGCCGATCGTGTCGGGCAACGTCTCGCTCTACAACGAGACCGACGGACAGGGCATCCTGCCGACCCCGACGATCGGCGCGGTGGGCCTGATCGCCGCCGACGAGGAGCCGATCCTTGGCTATGCCCGCGACGGCCACGTCCTGATCATGGTCGGCCGGACCGGCAGCCATCTGGGACAGTCGGCGCTTCTGGCCGAGGTCTTCAACCGCGAAGACGGCGATGCGCCGGCGGTCGATCTCGACGAGGAAAAGCGCAACGGCGCGTTCATCCGCGACAATCGCGAGTGGATCAAGTGCTGCACCGATCTGAGCGATGGCGGGCTTGCGCTTGCCGCCTTCGAGATGGCCGAAGCCTCGGGCGTCGGCGTCCAGCTCGACACCGCCGACACCGCCGCGCTTTTCGGTGAGGATCAGGGCCGCTACCTGATCTCGTGCAGCTTCGACGCCGCCGAAGCGCTGATGATCGCCGCCGGTCAGGCCGATGTCACCGTCGAGACCGTCGGCCGGTTCCATGGCGACAGCGTCAAGTTCGGCGGCAGCGAAGCGCCGCTTTCGGAGCTGTCCGAGATCTTCCGCAGCAGCTTCGGCGCCACGTTCGGCTGATCCCTGCCGGAGACCGCGACCGGACGCCCCGGCGGCCGAACGGCTCCATGATTGCGAGAAAGCAGCGCCCGTTACTCCATCAGGGGTGGCGGGCGCTTTCATCTGATAAGCTATTACGTGTAATCAAGAGCTTATTCGCATTGCAGTCATGCAATGGCGTTGTTGCAAAAACAAATTTCACATCTTAAGGACGTGTTTAGTAGATAGTCAGGTATTGATTCCGGCAGCGCGCGGACTCCGCCGCCCTGCCTGTCAAATCCCCCCGCAGATCCGTGCGGTTACCAATCCATCCGTTTCTGTAGGGTTTCGAGCAGGCGACAATGAACAACTGGGACGATCTGCGCTTTCTGGTGGCGCTGTCGAAAACCGGCACGATGACCGCGGCCGCCAGGAGCCTCGGCACCAACACCGCGACGGTGTCTCGCCGGATCGAACGCCTCTCTGATACCCTCGGCATGCCGGCCTTCGTCAAGACCTCTGACGGCTGGCGCCCCTCCGAAGCCGTGAGCTCCTTGATCAGCCTCGCCCAGAGCTTCGACGGCGAGTTGCAGGCAGCGCTGAACACGCGGGCCGCCAACAGCGACTCCGAGCCGGTGACGCTCAATCTCGGCAGTCTGCCCGCGCTGGCCTCACTGGTGCTGTTTCCCGGCCTTACGAAACACGCGGACATGCTCGCGGGCGTGCGGCTGAACTTCTCCGACCGGATCTTCCGGGAGGGGCTGGGCGACCACGATCTCGTGCTGCAGTACACCCGCCCCGAGCAAGGCCGGATCATCGCCCGGAAGGTCGGTGAGATGAACTTCCGCTACTACCGCTTTGCGGGTGCCCCGGTGGGCAAGGACTGGGCCGGGCTCGGAGAGGCCCATGACGACAATCCGCTGATGCAGTACGGGCTGAACCACTTCGGCCGCGACCCGAAGCTGCGGGTCGACAGTCTGATGGCGCTGCACCGGCTGATGAAGGTCACGCAACTGCCCGGACCGCTCCCCGATCTGATCGCTCAGCGCGATCCCGATCTCGTGCCGCTGTTTCCCGACTCGCCGGTCCGGACCGAGAACTGCTGGCTGTTCTACCACGAGAGCCGCCGCAACGATCCCGGGATGCGCCGCGCGGTCGACTGGATCATTCGCTGCTTCGAAGACATCGACGGCACCGAACCGGACGACGGCGCGTCCTGATCTGATCATCCGCCACGGCGCAGGATGTGTCCCCGCGGCGCATCACAGGCGCGCCGCGGGGGGCGCTCTCAGAGCCCGTAGATCGCGCCGAATTTCGCCTCGAGATAATCGAGCAGCGCCGTCTCCGACGGTGCCCCGCCGCAGGCGCGGGTGATCACCTCGCGCGGTTCGTAAAGCCCGCCATATTGCTGCACGTTTTCGGCCAGCCAGCCGGTCGCCGCGCGCAGATCGCCCTGCGCGAGCTGTGCGTCGAGATCCGGCACCGCCTGCCGCAGCGAGGCGTGCAGGCAGCCGGCATAGACATTGCCCAGCGAATAGGTCGGGAAGTACCCGAACAGCCCCGCCGACCAGTGCACATCCTGCAGCACGCCATTCGACGGCCTGTCGACCTCGAAGCCGAAATCCGCGAGGAAGCGCTCGTTCCATGCCGCCTCGAGATCGTCGACCTCCAGATCACCGGCGATCAGCGCGCGCTCCAGATCGAAGCGCAGAAGGACGTGGAGGTTGTACTGGACCTCGTCGGCCTCGGTGCGGATGTAGCCGTTCTGTACCCGGTTCACCGCCGCGTAGAACGCCTCCGGTCCGTCGAGCCCGAGATCGCCATAGGCCTCGGTCATGCGCTCGAAGAGCCAGCCGGTGAAGGCCCGCGACCGGCCGAGCTGGTTCTCGTAGATCCGGCTCTGGCTCTCGTGCACGCCCATCGACACGCCCGCCCCGAGCGGCGTGAAGCGGTAGGCCCGCCGCACGTTCTGCTCGTAGCAGGCGTGACCGACCTCGTGGATCGTCGAGTAGAGGCAGTTGAACGGGTCGAGCGCGTTGGTGCGCGTGGTGATGCGCACATCGTCGCCGGAGCCCGAGCTGAACGGGTGCACCGACTTGTCGAGCCGCCCGCGCGACATCTCGTAGCCAAAGGTCTTGGCCACGGTCTGCGCCAGCGTCATCTGCGCCTGCTCGTCGAACGGGCCGCGCAGCGCCCGGGGCTGCGGCTTCTCAAGCACCGCCTGCCGCAGCGCCACGAGCCGCGGACGCAGCGCGCCGAACATCTCGGTCAGTTGCGCTGCCGTGGCACCGGGTTCGTAATCCTCGAGCAGCGCGTCGTAGACATCGCCGCCCGCCGCCAGCGCCGCGCCCTCCTCGCGCTTGAGGCTCACCACCTCGCGCAGGACCGGCGCGAAGGCGGCGAAATTGTCGTCGGCCCGCGCCTCGGCCCAGACCCGGTGCGCCCGGCTGGTCAGACGTGCGAGATCCGAGGCCAGCTTGGCAGGCACCCGCAGGCTGCGCTCGTAGGAGCGGCGGATGTGGCGCAACTGCGCCTTGCCCTCGTCATCCAGCGCAGAGGGGTCGATGGCGTCGAGCCACTCACCGACACGGGGATCGGTGCGGCGGGCGTGCAGCACGGCCTCCATCGCGGCGATCTCGTCCGAGCGCTGCTCACCGGCGCCGGGCGGCATGATGGTTTCCTGATCCCAGCCCAGCCGGCCGGCGACCTGCGCCAGTGCGCCGGTCTCGCGCTCATAGCTCATCAGGGTGTCAAAGGCGGTCATGCGGCGGTCCCCCGGATCGATTGGGCCTTGGGATACTGCGCCCCGAAGCGGGCGCGGATGATCAGCACCCAGAGCACCACGGCGCCGATCTGGTGGGTGATCGCGATGTGCATCTGCGCCACGTAGAGCACCGTGACGATGCCCAGCACCACCTGCACCAGCATCATCGCCATCACCGCGTTGAAGCGGAAGCGGGTGTCGCGGTTGGCGGATTTGCGCGCCCTGAGCCAGGTCACGAGGCCGAAGACAAAGAGCAGGTAGCCGGCCATCCGGTGCATGAACTGCACCAGTCCGGGATCCTCGAAGAAGTTGCGCCAGACCGGCTGGAGGTCGAAGGGCTGCGGCGGAAAGAACCCGCCCGCCATCAGCGGCCAGTCGGTATAGCTGCGCCCGGCGTCGATGCCCGCCACCAGCGCGCCCAGCAGGATCTGCAGGAAGGCGAAGTGCATCAGGCCCGTGCCCATGGAAAAAAGCTTGGCCTCGCGCCCGCGCCGCGCCTGCATCAGCTCACGCTCGGGCCGCTTCAGCGCGAAGGTGTACCAGGCGATGAAGCCGAGGATGACGAAGGCAAGGCCGAGATGGATTGCCAGCCGGTAGGAGGCGACCGAGACCATCTCGCCGACGAGGCCAGAGGCCACCATCCACCAGCCGATCGCGCCCTGCAGCCCGCCAAGCGCCCCCAGCAGCAGCAGCCGCCCGGTCCAGCCGGTGGGGATTTTCTTCGTCACGAGGAAGCCCAGGAAGCCAAGCGCCCAGACCAGCCCGATCACCCGGCCCAGCTGCCGGTGGCCCCATTCCCACCAGTAGATGCTCTTGAACTCCTCGAGCGTCATCTGGTTGTTCATGATGCGGTATTGCGGGCTCTGCTGGTAGAGCTCGAACTCTTCCTGCCAGTGGGCGGCGTCGAGCGGCGGCATGGCGCCGGTGACCGGCTTCCACTCGGTGATCGACAGGCCGCTGTCGGTGAGCCGGGTCATGCCGCCGACCACGATCATCGCCATGACCAGTGCAAAGAGCAGCATCAGCCAGACGCGGATGGCGCCGCGCGCGCCGCCGCGCCCCCTGTCGATCATGCCGCCCGCGGGCTGCGCCTTCGGCGTCTCCGCGCCGACCTCCTCGAAGAGCTTTCGCTGTCCGGCCATGCCTCACCTCTCCTTGATGTGGAGCGGACGATAGGGCCGCCCCGGAATTGCTTCAACCTGCGCGCGCCATTGTGACGCAGCGCGCGTGGCGACGGCGTCAGCCGCGCTCCTTCCAGCGCACCATCTGGCGCAGGATCCCGTGCAGGGTGCAAACGTCCTCGCTGGTCAGCGGCATGCGCGACCAGAGATTGCGCAGCGTGAGCTTCATCGCCGGCGCCTTGTGATCGGGAAAGAAGAAGCCCGCCTCCTCGAGCCGCTGCTCGTAATGCTCGGCGAGCTTCTCGACCTCGATGCCGCTGGCCCAGGCCGCGCCCGCCATCTCGTCGCGCCGCGCCTCGATCTCTTCGCTGGCCCGGCGCCATTCGTAGCCGCAGAGCAGCACGCATTGCGCGAGGTTGAGCGACGGGAACGCGGGGTTCACCGGCACCGAGATGATGGCATTGGCCTGCGCCACGTCGGCATTCTCGAGGCCGGCGCGTTCGGGGCCGAACATCACCGCGACGCGGCCGCCCTGGGCGATGCGCCCGGCGGCGGCCCGCATTGCCTCTTCCGGCGAGTAGACCGGCTTGGTCATGCCGCGCTGGCGCGCGGTGGTGGCAAAGACCAGGTCGCAATCGCCCACCGCGCCGGCCACGTCCTCGCTGAGCACCGCGTCGTCGAGCAGCCGCCCCGCCCCCGAGGCCATGGCCACCGATGACGGGTTGGGCCAGCCGTCGCGCGGGCTCACCAGCCGCATGCGATCGAGCCCGAAATTCCACATGGCGCGTGCGGCGGCACCGATATTCTCACCCATCTGCGGGCGCACCAGCACGAAGGCGGGCTGTTTCACATCGCTCTGCATGGCCTCTCCTTTGTCTCGCGCGCATCCCTAAGCGCCCCGCAAAACAAGGGCAAGCCGGCATCGCCCGCGGCGTCCCCGCACGTCGCTGTCCGAAACCGCGCGAAACGCCCCGGCCCCGCCGTCCCGACACACCCGCCG
>Ga0114905_1000563_pt1 | contig 23169 bp, 40 predicted proteins | sample MalvireepMed_b05_FD_83499 | JGI IMG/M metagenome (GOLD analysis project Ga0114905, IMG submission 83499) | Marine viral communities from the Global Malaspina Expedition - Malaspina viral metaG DeepMed_b05 | ecosystem: Environmental > Aquatic > Marine > Oceanic | place: Mediterranean Sea...
GGACCAGGTAGCACTCCTCTCTCCTCAACGTCGGACCAGGTAGCTCTCGGGGGACACCGGGTAGCGCTGCCCAGTACAGGGTGAGCGGGGCCAGGTAGCTGGCGTTCGTTGAGCTCATGTCTGCTGTGGCACCAGGCCTGGCACACCCCCCGAGGGGCACTCGCGCGGCCAGGTACAGTCGCTACGGCTTTTTCCGGCCTCGTCGGTGTGTGCGCAATATTTGAGCACGGGGTACCTCCACGGGGCCATGCTTGATGGCGGGATTGAAGCCCCCGGCGAGTGCAAAATCGCGCCGTAACTGGTTGTATTTACTGGTTTTCTGCCTGATTGCGGCCGCGCATTTGGTTAGTACCAGGTGGTCGATGTTTCCACAGGCTGCGAGAGCTCCCTCTCCACTCCCGTCAACTATTCCTCTCACCCAAGGGTCATAAAGTTGAGGCACCTTGATATAAAATCTATCCGCCATTCCATGAGGATATCACCATGAAAGCTCGTGCCAAGAGATCGCTTGAGAACCTTCGTGCCTTGCCCCCCGTGGTCGATGCTCGGCGATTATCGGACAAGCGCCTGGCCTTTTTCTATCGTGCTGTCGAGCACCATTTACTTGGCGAGGATTGGGCTGACGAGATTCAGGCGTGTCTCTTTCGGATGTACATGATGTTCGTAGAGCGGGAGGGTTCAGCTGGTCGTGGGAATGGTTTACCTGAGTTCTCTGTAGTGATTGGTGAGCACGAGAGTCGCGTTGCATACAACCTGGTTGGTCATCGGGCTCGTGGTCGTTACCGCATCGAGACCGTCCGTCACTGGGCATGTCGTCTGACAGCTCACTGGAGTCATCACGACCAGGCTGCGGTGTACATTCTTCTTCGTCCTGACGGAGTCATCGAGCCTTACATAGGTTCAGCGATTGACTACGGGCGCCTGCCTTTCTCTGTTGATTCCTCCTCTATTGACAGCCCCTCTTCCGAGGAGTGATTTCCCCTTATTTGCCCCACCTTTTTGGCCTGCCCCTCTGCTTTTAGGATTTGCCCCACCTCCATTTCCGAGGTAGGGCAGGCGTTTTCGCTAACAATCTCGGGTACTTAACCCACCCAAAACACGATTTGCCCTACCTGGCTCAGCGGATTCCCTTTAAGGCAGATCTGTCCTACTTTCCTACCCCCCTTCCCCACCCTATCCCCTCTCCCCCCTTTTCAGGAATGTTTGTTTTAGGGAAGAAGGTAGGGCAGGAGAGGCAAACCTAAAAAACAGTAGCGACATCAGCAACTTACCACTGCCCCCCTTTGAGCCATTTTTACCCACTACTATGTGGCCACGTGGCACACTGAGGGGCAAACCAGGCTCATTTCGCCTACTTTCAGGCGTTTTGCCATACCCTTTACCAAAAACCGAAAGGTGTGGCAAAAAGGTAGACGTGGGTGGCACTGTAAGGTATGGATACCCCTATTGGAGGTGATTTTGTCCTTTAAGAGCGGTATTCGTGACGTATCCAACGCTGTCTTGACAGACCCAGTGTTCAGCGGTCGGCTGTCGTATCAGCTGACTGGTGCTGGGCAAGCTCGTCTGTACTGGCGTGGCCGGGAGATGACTGAGATTGACCTGGCCAGGATGGTTCTGTATCTGTACGACAAGCACAGTGTGAATGCGCACCCTGACATCGTGAGACTGGGGCTGTTGACTGGTGCGGAGAAGAGGAGCTCCAAGCACAAGCGCAAGCGGGATGCTCACCTGGTTCCGGACGCTGGCCTGGTGGCTGCGGTCGAGGACTACACCGACCTTCGCGCGCGAGCGGGTATGACGGTGGGTGACGTGCTGCTTGCGGTGGGAGACTACCCAGTGGTCCAGGCTGTGAGCTCATTGAAGCAAAGAGAGATGATGGTCGCCGCTGCTCTGCGCGAGCTCGGTTGGTACCCCAAGCGAAACATGCGCGACGGGGTTCGGGCGACCCGGTGGTACCGCAACAAGGCGGAAGGGATACAAGCCGTGGCCGAGAATCCATTCGGCCTGGAGGAGTGAGACAATGAGAACGACTGACTACGACCTGGTGGAATGCGCGATGGCTGGCAGCATGCTGGCCTGGCTGGTGGCATGTGTGGCAGTGGGTACCGGTGCCTTGCTTGACACCGTTATCCGCCTTGGTTACTACTAATAGGTCAGGCATTCTGACAAGACACACAACAACGAGAGACCCATGACCCGCAACGAACTGTTCAAGCTCATCGAAGCCGTTGACCGCTCTATCGTGTCAGCCGTGCAAGACGACCCGCCTGCCGATTGGAGGGAGAGTCTTGAAGACGCCCGCGACGCGCTTGAGGCAATCAAGCAATCCGAGTGCCAAGGCATCGCTTTGATGGAAGGAGGCCAGTCATGACCCGCGACGAACTGTACGAACTCCTTGTGGAAATCTACGAGCATCTGGATGAGGCTACGGTAGAACTCGGACATGTGTTCGACTTGCTGGGCACATCGAAGTGTTCCATACCAATGCTTCTGGCCAAGTGCCCCGGAGCATCTGAAGACAAGACGCTGTGGGAACACCTGCGCGAGTCTGTCTGCCAGGCGCGTGAAAAGCTGGAGCCTGTCTACGAGGCGGCCAATACCACCGCGTGGCCCGGCCTCCCTGACATTGAAGGAAAAGGCATCATCAAGTGCAGCAACCCAATGTGCGAGTCCCACTTCGCTGGAGACCCGACGTTCATCATCTCGGTGTATGTCGACGCTGACCGTGGCCTGACGGGCGGTCTGGAGAAGATCGACTCAAGCGAGTTCGTATGCAACGACTGCGGAAGCGATGCCGAGGGTGAAGACGAGGGCTTCCTTGAGGACAAGGTAGCTCAACACCGAGAGCGCGTGCGCCGCCGCATGAGCTCACCGGCTGCCTTCTCGAACAGCGAGATGGTCGAAGGGGGTGAGGCGTGACCCGACCCACAGACATCGTCATCCCGGTTGCTGTCTACAACGACATGCAGAAGATCATCGAGCACCACCTTTCACTACAACACAACAACGAGACCACCATGAAAGACCGAGCAATTCAATCACCCCCCGACGACTCCAGAGGACACCTTGAGAACCTGGTGAAGGACAAGGCCACGGTCACTGTGGAACTGCCTGTTCAGCTGGCTGTGAACCTCATCGCAGACGAGTTGTACGGCGACGACCACCAGGCGGCAGCCCAGGACATCGTCGGGCTGGTCGACAGCGCCATGGAGAGCCAGCACGGTGTCGATGACGACGACGTCAGAGACTACTGGAACGCCAGCAGCGGAGGTCAGTCATGATCGACCTGCAAGCAAAGCCCACCGTTCGAATCATAGAATCCGAGATCATTCACGGACACCTCATATATATGGCAGAAGTGAGGCTCGTGCTTCGCGAGGGACAAGACGAGGTCTACTTCAACAGCGGCGGCGGTTCAGAGGCGATTGCGCTGAGAAACCTGGCAAGCACACTGTTCACGGTGGCTGACCTGGTTCTCCATCTCGCGCGGCATGACGTCCCAAGTGAAGCGAAGGCAGACCGTGAGCGTGGCGCGGCCATCCAGGAGTTGTCACTCTCAATACTCGAAGGGTGTCGCGCATCAGACACCCCGGGTGGTGAGGAATGATCTTCCAAGGCGTCCGAGAAGGAACGAACCAGGCAGCCATACTTTGCTGGGCCTATACTCGACTTTACCCGGGGTCCTTGTTCACAACCGACGACGTAGTTGAACTACTAGGCCTCCGCACCAAGGAAAAGGAGACCAGCAGATCCGGCAAAGTCTTGCAGTCAGAGCCCAACAACCGAGCCAGAACATCTCTAGACGCGCTACGAAAGAAGGGCCTGCTCGTTTATGTCAACGGCAAGCGTGGCGCCAATGGCTTCACGACCTGGAGACTGGCCGACGGCGTCACGCCACTCATGCGAAGCCCGGACCAAGAGAAAGAAACCCGCTGGATGCGGAAGAGACTGGTCAACGCACTGAACGAAATCGACAGACTCAAGGCGGAAAACGCCAAGCTCGTCGGCGCAACCGAGAACCTGAACAAGGCCTTCGAAGAAGCCGAGGACGCCGGCATCGTGCTCAACGCCAAGCGCGTGCTTGAGCTCTTCGCGAGCTACGCTGTAGGAAAGATGAGGGACGAGCGATGAACGACACCCGCGCCGTGCTTGCTGGTGGATGGTACCTGCCGCCTGGCTCTCCATACCTGGGCGAGATCAAGGACACCTACAAGCTAGAAAGCCCCGAGTGGCAACAGGCCATGAGGCTGCGAAGCCAAGGCAAGAGGCTGCCTCTGCCGGAGCGCTGGGTATACGGGGCACAGCTGTTCCCTGTCTGGCATCCTTGGTACGGCGGCATCATGGTGCCGAGAGCCGTGAGCCTGGACGACTTGGACCTGGACATCACAAGGCGAACAGTGTGCGGTGACGCTGACCGCCTCGACATAGCCGACCACATCACCCTTAGGGACTACCAAAACCAGGCCGTGCAGGAGCTCCTGAACACAGGCAGTGGCCTGGTAGTGGCACCATGCGGTGCAGGCAAGACCACCATCGGCATCGGCGCAATCTCAGCACTGCCAACCAGAGCTCTGGTGCTGGTCCATACACTCGACCTTGCGATGCAGTGGGTCACCAGGTGCAAGGAACAACTGAACATCGACGCGACGGTCATCGGTGGTGGAGACAACGACGACACCGGGCGCGTGGTCGTGGCTACCATCCAGAGCCTGATTCGCTGGCGTTGGGATGAACTGTACCAGTGGGCTGTCGACAACGAGTTCGGGCTGTGCATCCTCGATGAAGCTCACCATGTACCGGCGCACACCTTCTCCCGTGTGCTCATGGCTATCCCCTCGACCTACAGACTGGGGCTGACTGCAACGCCAGAGAGAAACGACGGGCTCACCAAACTCCTGTACTGGCACTTCGGTGACGTGCTCAAGGAAATCAGCACTAAGAACATGGTGGATGCAGGACGCGTCATGGCGCCCAGGGTGGAACAACTGTTCACCGGATGGGAACCGCCAGCCACTAGAGTCGACTGGCCCATACTGATCAACAAGATGTGCGGCGACACAGATCGAAACGAGAAGATCATCGGTCGAATCTGTGAGCTCTTGAACGCAGGCCGCCAAGTGCTGGTGCTCTCCGATAGGGTAGCGCACTGTGTAGACCTGGCAGAGGAGTTGGCTGACGCAGGCTTCAGTGCCGCTGCGCTGGTCGGCACGATGTCAAAGAAGAAGCGGGCAGCTGTACTTGAGGCCGCCGACTCCGGAGAACTGCGGGCCATCTTTGCCACTACGGTTGCCGACGAAGGACTCGACCTGCCTAGCCTGGATACTGTTGTGCTCACCTCTCCAACCAAGGCGATGGGCAGAGTGCAGCAACGCATCGGGCGCATCATGCGCGTGGCCGAGAACAAGCAGACTCCACTGGTGATCGACTGTGTCGACAGATCTGGCGCACTCTTTGCGCTTTCTAAGAAACGAATGAAGCTCTACAGAGAGCTCGGATGCGAGGTTTGAATCATGGCGATTGATGTTCTACACGACAAGCGAAAGGGAATCGCAGTGTTCTACTGCAACACCACCGGCGTAGCCTTTGGCCCAGGCATTCGCGATGCACGGCACGAGATTCAGGACGATGACGCCTACGAGGAAATCTGGCGAGACTACTGTGGCCTGGCTGATCTGCCGGAAGACCCATGGGAAATGGCGGAAGACTTCCTGCACTACTGCCTCAGGCACCATGGGGATCCGCGAGACCCCAGCGTGTGTGCGCTGCTCCCGTCGATCAAGTACCAGTGGCAAGAGAACCTGGTTGCAAGGGTTCGGAAAGCGAAACAAGAGGAGAGGAAGCAGGAAGCGAACGAAGCCCTTGAATACCAACGCGCCCTCGTAGACCAAGCAGGCCCGGTGGGGGACGCATGAAAGAAGTTTTAATCTTGTTGGTCCTCTGGTTTGCCGTGACCTGGCTGCTTGAGCAGGCGATGTGAGGTGGCGAGTATCCAGCCGCGCCGACAAGGAAGCGTTGCCGTTAGCCGATAGGCACTACAACCGACAGAAGGTTGGAAGCTCGCAGTTCGTCCCGCCTGGTCGGTGCGTCGTGCTCTTGGCAGGAGCTCCCGCCAAGGCGCTGTGGGTCACGTCCTGGCCCTTTCCGGAGTACACCAAGCACGCATGGGCTGGCGCCTGGGTGAACTCATTGTTCCGGAACGAGGGCGCCGGTCTATCCAGTGAGCTCATACTCGAGGCCATCGCCGCTACCCGTGCTGTGTGGGGAGACCCGCCAGAGCTCGGCATGATCACCTTCGTAGACCCACGCAAGGTCCGCAAGAAGCGGGACTTCGGCCGGTGCTATAGGCGGGCAGGATTCAAGGAAGTGGGCAAGACCAAAGACCTGGGCCTCATTGCGCTCCAGCTGTTGCCCGCAGACATGCCGCCAGCAGAACTGGCAATCAACTCAACCCTCCAACTGTTCTCCGGAGACATACAACATGCCTGAAACGTGGGCTGCAGTAATCCATGGAGACTGCCAGAACCTTACAGAATCATCTACCAACGCGGCCAGGTGCTGCGTGACGAGCCCGCCCTACTGGAACCAACGGAACTATGGAACCGATGGCGAGCTCGGCGCTGACCAGACCAGGAATGAATACGTCTACCAACTGGCCAACAGGCTGGACATAGTCGGGAACATCCTCACAGACGACGGAACGCTGTGGCTGAACATCGGAGACGGATACCACAACAAGGAGTTGGTTGGCATGCCGTGGCGCGTGGCTCTTGAACTCAAGCGCCGTGGCTGGATATTGCGCTCCGACATCATCTGGCACAAGACCAATCCCATCCCTGCAGGAGGTGGCGTCACCAATCGTTTCACGCCATCGCACGAATACATCTTTCTCTTTGCCAAGCAGCACGACTACTACTTCGATATGCAGGCTGTGCTTGAACCACTCAAGCATCCGAACGCCACCATCACAGCTGGCTTTGGCGGGCACAAGCAGAGCGGCAACGACACCTACAGCGGGCGCGTGTACAACGCTGACGAGCTCGACGGCCGCCGACCGAGAGATGTCTGGTCCATGCCTGTGGCCAGGTACGCAGGAAGCCATCAAGCGGTCATGCCGGAGCTGCTGGCAGAGCGCTGCATCAAGGCCGGGAGTGCAGTCGGAGACCTGGTGCTCGATCCATTCGCCGGCGCTGGCACCACCGGCCTGGTGGCGAACAGGCTGGGCAGAAACTTCCTGGGCTATGAGCTCAACGAAGAGTACGCAGAAGAAGCTCGCAGACGAATCAGGGGCGACGCGCCTTTGTTCCGACAAGTTAGGGAAGGACGATGACACGCACAGAACTCAATGACATCCTCGCAGGACGACGCTTGGTTGTCTCTGTCAGCGGTGGCAAGGACTCCACGGCCTGCTGCCTGTACCTCATGGAGTTGGGCTTCGAGCCTGACGAGTACGACCGCATCTTCTTCGATACTGGATGGGAACACGACCTGCTCTATGAGTATGTAGAGAACGATCTCCCAGCTGTCGTGGGGCCCGTGACCAGGCTTCAAGCCAAGATCGACCTCAAGGAAGAGTTGGTTCCAATCGCAGAGCATTTCGAGAAGATGCTTGGAGTGGAGTATTCCTCGATGGTGCGGCTCTGTCTGAAGAAGGGAATGTTTCCCTCTCGCGTCAGGCGGTGGTGTACTCAAGGCCTCAAGGTCTTCCCGGCAAGGGATTACCTCCTTGAGCGCGAGGGCCAAGTGGTCAATGTCGTGGGCATCCGGGCCCAGGAGAGTGCCGCCCGGTCTCTCATGCTGGAATGGGAACACAGCGGAACCTTCAAGTGTGATGTCTGGCGCCCACTGATCGACTGGTCGGAAGAGGATGTCATCGCTATCCACCAGCGCCACGGGGTGCGCCCCTGCCGACTCTACCTTGAGCAAGGATCGACCAGGGTAGGCTGTTACCCATGCATCTTTGCTAGAAAGGCGGAGCTGCGGGCCATGAGCGACTTCACGCCAGAACGCCTAAGCATTCTTGGCGAGCTCGAAGAGGTCGTTATGGATATGGCCGCGGCTCGATATGCCGACAAGGGTGAGACCTTCGAGTCTCTCGGATATCATCCCCCTACCTGGTTCCAGAATCCGATCTCCAGAACTGACGCGAAGACGGGAAAGCGTGCGGGTGATGGCTGGCCTATCGACAAGGTGATCAAGTGGGCTCGCACCACTCGAGGCGGGAGCATGAACCAGGTAGAACTCTTCACTGACCCGACAGGCCATCAGGGCTGTGTGCGCTGGGGGATGTGCGACACTGGTTCAGAGAAGTAGGGGCGATGAAGAAACTCATCCGGGTATTCCCAAGGCGCAACTCCCACACCCCGAAGGATGCGTTGGCATTCGTCGGCGACCCGCCCATGTTCAGACCTGACCCATCGGTCGTGAGTGAGGTGCATGTCTCCGTGGCATTCACCTGGGACATCGAGAAAGGCAAGAGGCTCCAGAGAGCATGGGCAGCCCACTACCCCGTCGTCAAGATTGGCGGCCCCGCCTTTGATGAGGAGCAAGGGAAGTTTGTTCCGGGCAAGTACATCAAGGAAGGCGTGACATTCACAACACGGGGCTGCAACAGAAAGTGTCCATGGTGTCGGGTCCCAGCTCGGGAAGGACGCATCGTTGAGATACCAGACTATCCGCCTGGTTGGATAATCCAGGACAACAACTTCCTGCAGGCCTCAAGAGCTCACCAGGCCGGAGTGTTCGAGATGTTGCGGAACCAGTCAGAACGCATTGAGTTCGCCGGCGGCATCGACTGTCGCCTGGTCAATCCCTGGTTTGCAGAACAGGTACAGACCATCAGGCTCGGACAGATCTTCCTCGCGGCCGACACCAAGCTGGCCATCCACCACCTGGAGAAGGCGAGAGAGATCCTCAGTGACGTCTCCATGAAGAGGCTCCGGGTCTACACCCTCATTGGCTTCGGCAACGACACCATAGAGAAGGCGACCAGCCGCCTCGAGCGGGTGTGGGAACTCGACTGTATTCCTCATGCCCAGCTGTACCAACCAGAGGACAGGTGGATCGATTACCCCACAGAGTGGAGGCTCCTGTCTCGTCTCTGGTCAAGGCCTGCCGCCATGTACGGGGCCCACAAAGCGAAGGAGCAAGCTCTCAAATTTGTGGCGCCATTGTTCCGCGGACATCAAAAAACTCTCAACGAGTGACGTTGCCTTGACAGGCAGCAGGCAGTTGCCTACATTGGCTACAGCACACAACACGAGGAACAGACATGAAGCGAAGCGCAGCCCCCCGACCACTGCTCGTTGAATACGACGAGAACTACGAGCGTGACGTATGCGACCAGGTACTTGATGAGCTCTGGGCCGTACTTGACAATAGCTCCTTAGACTTTGAGGATCAGGGCATCGGGCATTACGAATACTGTGGCGCCACAGGCGTTCACACGAACATCGTTCCGATGATTGACCTGGCCTTCGATCAAATCGTCATGGAACTTCCAGACAGTGATGAGGAGTTCAACCTCGGAGAGACGCTCTCGATCTGCAAGAGCGTGCGCAACGACAACGGAGACGATGCCGGCGAGGTGACACTCATGGCCACACGCTCCGAAGACAGCACAAACAAACGACCTATTTACAATTTATTCCAAGGATAGATCATGGGACATAGCAGGAAATATGTAGACCAAAAAGAACGCGTGGACACTAAGCCCGCGCTCGATGCTCTTGTCGAATCGCTAGGTGGCGGCATTCGCCCAGTGGCCAGAGTCCTCGGCACGAGTCACACAGCGCTATGGCACATGATGAAGGGCAACAGGCCCCCGCCCATGATGGACACGATGGTCGCTTACGCAAGGCGCGCAAAGGCAGAAACCGGAATCCAGATGAGCTTTACCATTAGTCATACTGGAGAGCTCACCTACTCCGTGGAAATGGCTGGCTGACTTTCGCGTCAGTCTTCGAATCCTCCGCGGAGACACCATGTGGATTCAATCTGCAAAAGAGGTGCCGCTTGGCACCATAGCTACAGCTGTCGGTTTAGCACCGAAGCGCGGTAGGTCATTCGGACCATGCCCCCACTGTGGCGCAGAGACACGCGGCAGCAACGACAAGCGCGGTCCCGTCGGTGTGACGAGGGATGACCGCGCCTGGAAGTGCCACGCTTGCGGTTCAGGTGGTGATGCTATTGATCTGGTGGCCATCAAGATGGAGGGCGACAGGCTGAGGAATCTCACCGCAGAAAAGAAGCGATCTGTGAAAGAGTGGTTCCTCCAGAGTGGATGGATTGAAGAACAAACCAACGGCACACCGGTGACGCAGCCACAACGACGAGAACCCAGAAAGAGGCAACGGCCAAGTCAAGAAGAGGTCATCGCCTTGTGGTCTGCCAGCCGAAAGATCGAGACGCTCACTGGCTCAAACACAGACACCGCAGTGCTGCGGTTCCTTGAACGACGACAGTTCGACATCCCCTCACTCATCAAGTCAGGCGTGGCCCGCGTACTACCGGACCCAAACCAATACACCTGGCCAGACTGGTGGCCAAGACGATGGAGTTCTCAGTGGAAGCTCATCGTGCCGGCCTTTGAAATCGACGGCACCTTTGCCAGCATTCACGCCAGATCAGTTTTTGATCGGAAAGATGCCCCGAAGACCAGGTGGCCGTTAGGTGTCGAGGCTGGCGGTCTTTTTATGGCCAACCGCGAAGGGATGATGCTGATGAAAGGCAGCGCTACAAAGGATCTACAAGGCCTTCTCATCTGCGAAGGCATCACTGATCTCATCATGGCCTGTTCCGAAGCCGCAAAGGCCAACACCAAACTCGCTATTATCTCCGGTGCCTCCGGATCTTTCTCCTCACTTTCCCGTTTGAACGTGCCAGACAACGCAACCATCTACATCGGGTGCGACCCTGACGAACAGGGCGACGAATACGCCAGCACGATTGCCAAGACCTTGGCGCCACGCAAAGTCTACAGGCTTCCACTGGAGCGAACCATTGCCTGATCTGTCCGAAACCCTGACCGAAGCAAACGCCCCCACTCTAGTTGAGCTCATGGAGGCAGCGATAGACACTGGACCCGTAGGTCCGGATGGTAAACCCACGGGCAGCGCTGGGCAGGAAGAGCAGGCCAGCAGCAGCGTCCTGTCTATGCTTCAGATGATGACTACCAAGGACGGCACCAAGGCCGTTCGCCCCACCAAGAGAAACGCGTACCTCATCATTTCCCACGACCGACGCTGGAAAAAGAAGGTCTGGAAGGATGACTTCAGAAACGTCCTGATGCTCGCCGACCAGGAATACAGAGATACAGACGACACCCGCATCGCCATCTGGCTTGAGAAGGTGTACGACATGAGACTCAGCACCGGCCTGGTTACCGAGGTGGCATCGCTGATTGGTGAAGAACGCAAGCGAAACCCACTCATAGAGTGGTTGGACTCTTGCATCTGGGATGGAACGCCGCGCATCTCTGAGTGGTTGATCCGGGGGGTCGGTGCGGCCGACAATGAACTGCATCGAGATGTAGCTCGCCGATGGCTCATTCAGGCCGTAGCCCGAGCCGTGCAGCCTGGCTGCAAGGCAGACACCGTGCTCATCTTGATCGGCAAGCAGGGCGCCAGAAAGAGCACAGCCTTCCGCACCCTGGCCGGCGAGCAGTACTTCTGCGATACGCCGATGGATATCGGCTCGCCAAACGCCTACGCACAGATTCAGCGCACCTGGATCTACGAGGTGGCCGAGCTCGACTCCATCCGGAAGAGCGCGAACTCAGCCACCAAGGCATTCCTGTCCGCCCAAGAAGACACCTACCGCCCAGCATACGGCCGCCACGCGGTCACTAAGAAGCGGCATTGCGTGTTCTGCGGCACCACCAACGAGAAGTCCTTCATCTCTGACATGACTGGCTCACGCCGCTTCTGGCCGGTCGAGGTGGGCACCGTCAATCTGGACTGGCTCAACGCCAACAGGGAACAGCTGTGGGCTGAGGCCGTCGTAGCCTATCGGAACAATGAGTCTTGGTGGCTGCAGGATGACCGGGAAGATGACCTTCAGCAGGTTTCGGACGAGTACCGACAGCAGGATCCGTGGGAGGAGATACTGGTCGTCTGGATGGACACAAGGTACCAGAGCCAGGTCACCACCCAGGAGATTATGCAAGAGGGCCTCAAGCTGGAACCGTACCAGATGAGCAAGCCTTCCGAAATGCGTGTCGGAACAATCATGCGCTCTCTCGGTTACGAGAGAGTGAGAAAGATGCACAAGGGCACTCGTACTTATCTCTGGTCTAAGATGGGAGATGTCATCGAGATCGATCGGCCCAGAGAAGTTGAAGACGACGCCTCGTACTTTTAGGAATTCACATGGCCTCCTATAGAAAAATGAACCTGGCGCCAAGCGGCACAGAAGGCGATGGCGACCCAATCAAAATCACGGACACGAGCGGGAACGGGTCCTTCATTCACGACACGCCCTTGTCTACAAACGTCAAAGACGAGGTCTGGCTGTGGATGACCAATACATCGGCCGCACCAGTAGAGGTCACGATGCACATCGGCTACCTGACAACAGCCACTGCAGCCGTGGACCAGAGAACTATCTTCACCGTCCCGCCAAAGGCTGGTTGGATGCTTGTACTACCTGGTCAACCACTGCGTGGGAACGGCACCTTAGGTCGCCGCATTGCGGCCTATGCTGGCAGCGCCAACGTAGTCAATGTCATGGGGTATGTGAACAGGACAGCCATCACAACCATATCGGCCGCAGCCACACCATCGTAGAACTATGAACAACCAAGTAGATTACTTTCTCGCCAAGATCGATAAGATCGACCTGCAGTCAGGACTCGGGTTCCCGGTCTCCGTGAAGAGGCTGTTCAGTCTCTACGACTCAACGTCCACCGAAATCGAAACCATGATTGATGACGGCAGCATGCTCAGGCTGTTGATGATTGGAATCAACGCCATGTTTACAGAGCCCCCCTGGGTTGTTGAGGAGCTCCAGCTGGAATCGATCAGCGATGTCAACTCCTATGTTGGAGACGCCCTGTTCGAGCTGGAGCAGGACGGAGAACTACCAGACGACATTGAGATTGCCGGGATAGAGAAGTGGATAGGGATGCGTCCATACGAGTTGTGGAAGCACGCGGACGCTTCCCGTCGTATGCTGAGTAGTGAAGAGGAGACGTTCTGGAACCTTCTGTCCGAGGAATGCTTCGTGCTCTCCTTCATGGAGTCAGCGAGAGCCTGGCATATGGCGTTCGTGAGCGAGTTCCTCCAGAGCCTGGTGCCGATCGAAAGCTTCCCAATGCCTCGGTAGATAGCCAAGTGATACTACCCGAGGGCTGGAATCTTGAAAGCAGTGAAAACGGCTGGATGGTAGTAGACGATGACGATGACCTGGTCGCCTACGGACCACGGTACGAAGCCGTGCGCACAGAGCTCAAGAAAACTCTTCGGCTTCGCAAGGAGTGGATCGCGTTCCAGTTGATGACAGCTGCGCTGCGCACCGAAATCGAATCCTAGGATTTCTTCTTAGCCGCCGGCTTCTTTGCGGCGGCCTTCTTTGCGGGTGCCTTCTTCCGTGCGGCAGGCTTCCTCTTGGCGCGGCTGAGCTTCACCGAGTCGTCCTTGGTGCCGAACTTGCCGTCTGGGCCCGCATCAACTGTGGCCTTGATGGCGCCGACGTTGACGGTGATCTTGCCTTCTCCGACCATCGATTCAAGCATGTCGATGTGAGCCAGCAGTTCCGGCAAGTCCTTGCTGAGATTCCGCCGTTTCCAGTTTCTTCGGATATCTCTAAGTTTGTCTCGATCAATAAGAGGCATGGGAACTCCTGTTTGTTAGGATGGGGTTGTGGCAACTTCAGGCGTGATTGTACCGTTTCCGGGGCACGAGCTTAACTGGGAAGATATCCCCAACGGAACAGTCGTTCGGCATGGAGACGTCTTCGCCCTTGATGGTGAATCCGGCGTAGTCATTCCAGGCTTCTGCGCTCGGTGCGGTCCAGGGTCAGTGCTGCTGCTGATCGATTCAAACAAGGTGTGCACCTGGTGCCGCTATTCAAAGCCGCAATTTGAACGAGAGGCCAGGCCACTCGGCGGGTGAAACAACACCGCTGGTTGCGCGTGAAATGGCGACGGCCAATGATAGTGATGGAATCTTTCTTCCTCGTTCCAGGTCGCGCAGGTAGTGAACGCTAAGGCTTTGATCCATTGGCGCCAGCTGTTCGTTCAACCACTCTGTAAAGGAAGCTCGGCTACTGCGGCCAGGTAACGCCATACGGTACTGCTCGACTGTGGCCATCGGGTGCTTCTCCGCTGGCAAGAATAGCCAAACTACCATAATATGTCCACCCCGATGTGTGCCTCCTTGACACACCCATCAGCCGTGACTACGCTTCCTTTATGAACATGACAACCAACGAACGGCAGCAGTGGCTCCGTGAACGAAAGGGTGGACTAGGCGGTACCGATATCGCCTCCATCGTGTGCGCATCAGCCAGCAGTGAAATGAAGAACGGTTCCTTCGGGAAGAGCCCGTTTGCGCTCTGGTCGAACAAGATGCGCCTCGAAATCGAAGAGCAATCAGACAATCCAGTCATGAAGCGTGGCCGGATCATGGAGAAGTATGTGTCTGAGCTCTACGCCGAGAGCAATCCAAACGTAGAGGTGAAGGAGTGTGGCCTGGTCTGGCACCCCGAAAGGCCGCATATCTTTGGCACTCCGGATCGCATTGTCACAGACTCACGCAATCAAACGTGGGGGCTGGAGATCAAGACCCGCAGATCCTCGCGCGGATGGGGAGAAGGCGGGACAGGCCTGGTTCCACTCGATGTCGAGGTGCAGTGCAGAGTCTACATGGAGGTGTCCGATCTGGATCGATGGGATGTCGCCGTTCTGATTGGACTGGACGATTACAGAGAATATCGAATCGATCGCGACAGGGAACTTGGCACACAGATCCTCGATACCGCCCTCGCCTGGTGGGGCAAGCACGTCGATGGGAACGTCCCGCCACCTCCGGATGGCAGCGATTTAGCCAAGGCGGCACTCGCCTTGATGCACCCGCGCCCAAAAGCGGAGTCACTTCGCCCAGCGACTGGGAATGAAATCGGAATGCACGAGCGTCTACTCGAGGTTCGTCGGCTCCACAAGGAGCTCTCGTCTGAGAAGAGCACAATCGAAAACAGACTGAGGGCCGCTATCGGCGACGGCGCCGGCATAGATAAGATCGCCACCTGGAAGAAGAACAAAGACTCTCAGCGATTCGACCAGAAGAAGTTTCAAAAGGACCACCCGGAACTATACGAGTCCTACCTTTCAGTACGCGTTGGCGCCCGGGTGCTGCGCATCATTGGAGATAAATCGTGAGCAACACAGCACTTACACAGTCAGGCAGACTGAACGATCTCAAGCGATACCTTGAGCGAAAATCCCCCACCCTCAAGCGAATCGCCCCCAAGGGCACAGATATTGAGCGCATCGTCAACCTGGCCTGCTTTGAGGCCTACAAGAACGAACGCCTTCTGGACTGCAGCCCAGAGTCTGTCTACACCTCTCTAGCCAAGGCCTGCGAGCTCAACCTTGTCGCCGGCGGTGTGCTACACCGAGCCCACCTGGTTCCGCTCTACAACAGCAAGCGGAAAACCATGGAAGCCGAGCTCTGGATTGACTACACCGGCCTGATGGAGTTGGTGCGCCGATCAGGCGATGTCGCCAACTTTGTGGCTCGGGTGGTCCACGAGAACGAGGACTTCGAACACGTCTTCGATCTGGAGGGAGGAGAGGTCCTTCGGCACCGCCCGAAGTACGATGGGGATCCCGGTCAGCCCGTGCTCGCATACGCTGTGTGCTTCTTCAAGGATGGCCAGAAGCAGGTTGAGGTCATGCGCCGAGACCAGATCGAGTCCATCCGCAACTCGGCACGCAGCGGCCAGTCAGGGCCGTGGGTCACGCACACCGAAGAGATGTGGCGCAAGACCGTCATCCGACGCATCTGCAAGTACCTGCCACTCACAGCTGATGCGAGGGCCGCGCTGGCCCACGACACAGTCTCGGATATTGCTGGCCAGAATACGGACATGTTCGTGCCAGAAGCCGTCCGCAAGGACCTTGAGAAGGATGCGGGCGAGCAGGCACTGCTCAATGTCACCGAGACCATTGATGCGGACGCACCGCCTGCGCAGAGGAAAAGGCGAAAGAGCAGGGCCAAGAGGGTGGTCGAGACTGCTGCAGAAGAGCCCGCAAACGAATTCGTACACGACCACCCAGAACCAGAAGAGCCGGTCGAGCTCGCGGAAGACGCTGACCCGTTCGCTTAATCAGGATATAGGCCAACAGCCTAAGGAGTATCTCAATGTCTTTGCTGACCGAAATGGACCACATCAATGCGCAGAAGATTGGCTTGAAGCCCAGCGCCAACAAGGATTCGGAGGAAGAAGACTCCATCATGCGGGCTGAGGAATTTCTCAAGATCGTCCGCAAGGTTTGCGATAGCATCCTCATCGACAAGAAAACAGCCAAGGCCTGGTCGAGTCACAGGACCAGGCTTCACGACACAAAGTGGAAACTCACTGGTCTGATTGGAAACATCGGAGCCGGCCTGTTCGAGCAGAAGGTGAACGATACGATCAAGGACATGCTCAAGCACATCGAGCACACCCAGGGCAACGGTGAGTGGAAGCCGATGGAGTTCGAGGCCGACATCCGCCGGGATGCCTCGAGTAACGAATGTGTGATGCTCGTGGTCCGCTGGGTCGACGCGCTCAATCAAACCGACCTGCAGTACCACAACGGTGCGCCAGCTGTGAATGTCAGCGTGAAGACGCAGCCGCTGCCTGATGAGGTCCTCACGGCGCTGTCAAGCCGAAGCACCGGAGACGATGAGCTCAAGGAGCTCCTCAAGCAACTCATCGTCACCATGGCCCCCATCCCAGAAAGCGATGCGAGCCAGGCGACTGATGCCGTGGGCAGTGAAGCCGCGACAGAGTGAGGTAGGCGCGTGAGGAGGCCTATGCCTCCTCGTCGGCCTCCTCTTCCTCTGCAGGCTCTTCAGCAGCAGGTGCCTCCTCTGCAGGCTCTTCAGCAGCAGGTGCCTCCTCTTCCTCTGCCGACTCTTCAGCATCGGGAGCAGCCTCTTCTACAGGCGCTGGCTCTTCCGCGGGGGCCATAAACTGGCAGCTTCCGTATGCTGTGCTCACCACAAGGGCGCCGCCAACGAAGCTGGCCTTGATCTTGTGCTGTTCTAGTAGTGCTTTGAGGTCCATTTTCTCCTCCTAAGAGGTCAGATCTGTATCATCGATGAGCGTATAGGTAAATAGATCAGCACCTGAGCTCTTCCAGATAGACACGGCTTCACTCCAGTCTTCCAGCCGTTTGAAAACCTGGCAGCCGGCGCTCCATTTTTGAACTTCAGTGCTGTCAGTGCCAGCATGGTGGATGTTAATTCCCCACGAAATGGAGGGGTCCCCTGTGTGGTCAAGGATGGAGTCCTTCGTATTATCGCGCCAGCATTTCACGGGACCTGCCCTCTGGCACAAAGTGACATAGGTGCCCCGATGCTTGTCGAATTTGTAGACCGGGTACTGCCCTGGGCAGAGTATGGCAGTGCCCTCTACCTTCATTGGATGCTCCAGATAGTAAGTGCCTGGATCGCAAGTACACGGATAGGTCTTGTGATTCCAGCTGCCCTTCTTCCAAACCAGGTGCATCTCATCATCGAAGCTGTTGGCAATGGCATTGCTGGACCTGACGCCAATTATGTTCACCTGGCCATCGTCAAAAACCGTGTACCCTTTGGCGCGAAGCACGCCGAGGATGGCCGGTTCCTGGCCCGTATTTGGCGTTGGCTCGCCCCTTAGGGCCGCCATGGTGTTCGGGCCTATGATGCCGTCTACCCCCAACCCTTCGGCCTTCTGGAAAAGGCGGATCGCGCTCTCACATCCGCGCCCGTAGATAGCGTCCTCGGCTAGGGGCCCGAACCCAATTCTGTTCAGAATCACCTGAATCTCGCGAACGTGCTCTCCCCGAGCTCCACGTCGAATCAACATGATCTGCCTACGACATGTCCTTAATCAGAACACGAACAGTCACGTCAGATGTTGGGCTGGTGGTTCCGGCAATACCGCCTTCCGTCACGCATCGCAGCGACAGGTTGGCAATTTCGTCTCCTGCTGGGGTCGTATTTTCAGTCATACAAATGAACTGCCGCTTCACGCCGGCCTGCACGCGAAGAATGAGTTCTGGACTTGCACTGCCGCCGTCAGCAGGGTCCGCGCTGTCGTACACCTTGAGGTGAGCAAAGGTCGTGGTGTTTCCGGTGTTGTCGATCTCATACATGATCGGCCCTAGACTTCCAACACTACCAGTAAGGTCGTTGCTGCTGGTCGTAGTGCAATCGGTATCCACCACCTCAATGGATGCGATATTCGTTCTGAATGTTGTTGCGGAAGTAGCCATGGTATCAATCCTTCTTAATAACGATCCACATAGTCAGCGCACTCGGTGCCGTTGTGGCCGTAATGCCCTGCTCTTCCGACGCAAAGTAGCTCAAACCAGTTGGGAACGTCACCCCGTCTGGAACAGTCCAGATGCTGGTATCGCTACCCTTGCACTGCAGCACCCAGTTCGGATGATCAGTACCAGGCACGCATGTCTTGGCGTCGAACAACTTGAGGTATGCAGTTGCAGAGTCTGTGTTCTTGGCGCAGATCGTATACCAGGTGCCAGAGCCGCCAACGATGTTCTCGACAGCGGTAAGACCGACTCCGGTGTCGTAAACAACGTCGGCACCAATACTGGTCGACATTGTTGTAATGCTGATTGCCATGATCTACCTACGGTTGGACTGGAGCTGCTGGTTGTGGCTTCTCTGCAATAGCCTGTTGAACGATGTCAAGACATCGCTTTAGTCCTTCAGGCATTCCGTCGTCTCGGGCTAGTACCTTCACAGTGTACTTTGCGGAGTTATCCGAGCTCCTCGTGTTCTCATTGTGAGATGAGACTGACCCGTGGATCTTCACGTCAACACTGACCGGGCCCCACCCTGCTTTGATTTCGGTATCCAGGGTGGCCTGGTAATCGCGACTGGCCTTGGATGAGGTGCTGGACTTCACCTCCATCGTGAATTCCACGTCCACTTCCTTCACAGATAGCGATGGAGTATTCAGGATAGCAAGCAAGGGAACAGAAAGACTATTGGTTTCTTCTGTGAACCCACCCTGCCCATCGTTCACCGGCTTCTGGTAGGTGAAGTCAACCGTCCTGGTTGTGAGGACACCATTCGCATCCTTCTCAAGGCCAACGGTCTGAATGAAGTCTGCAGTAGCAGCCGCGAGCTGTACCTGTGAATCGCATGCAGCCTTGAGTGGTCCACCGATGAGTTGATCCATCGGCAAGCCACCAAACTGGGAGGACATTGAGACGAGGCCATCAGGCATTTTTTCTCCTAAGGAATGAGCTTGATCAGTTGGTTATCGATTCTTACTGCGCCTTCCGCTGCATCGTTGCCGCTAAACACGAGCTCAAGCTCAGCCATATTACCGCTTTTCTTTCCAAGAAACCCGCCCGTATTCGTGTTGATGCGAATCTTTCTGTGCTCGCAACCAAGATCGGCCTTGTCATCGAGGCCATGGAGTTGAACTTTCATCTTCACGGAGATCTTGTCGAGCATCAGCTGGCTGTTGGTCGTCAAGGTAGAGAGTGGAACCTCGATGTCTCGCTCAATCTTTTTGCCATCCTCCCAGAACGGCAACCGCAGAGTGACCATGCGCGGCCTGTAGACAGCATTACCGTGGTCATCTTGCGCTGGAGTTCCGTCGTCGTTTAGCACAACGACCCACTGCTCTTCCTTTTGAATAGCGGATAGAGCGGCCTGCTCACCTATGTTCGAGGCCTTGATGACCGCGTCGTGGAGCGCGGTGGTTAGTTCATCGAGGGAGAAGCCACCACTCACCAGGATGACCTCATGGTGGAGTTCCTCGGAGGCTCCTCATCCCTGTCTGTCTGACACTCACCTAAAAGAAGAGCCATGGTTTGGAGGCTATCAATCATTGCCCGGTGGCTGGCCTCTGCCGCCTCTGCCCGAGCAACAGCTACAGATATTTCGTTCTCGTCAGGGCATTCTCGTTCTTCTTGTTCTTCTTGTTCAACAAGAGACAACCCACCCAAACCGATACCGCTACCGCTGCCCAGTAGCAAAACCCAGGCCCACGGCGGCATGCCCGAGAGAGGATTGAAACCCTTTCCTTTGTCATCATCGGGCATCACACACGATCCTATACACGACTATGCCGTCAGCGTGATTCGCACAGTAGGCTCTTCTCCAGAAGCCGGAGCTGCAGAGCTTGACTCTGTATTGCTCGTGGAGAGCCAGTAGTACAACTGCCCGCTTCCGTTGATCCACGCCAACGGGATCCCCTGTGGAATCGTGTAGATGATGCGCTTGCCTGCCGGCGCGTAGAATTTCATGTCAGCTGCTGTGGTGCCAATATCTGGTGTTCCGGAACTCGGGAAGGTCATCTTCAAAAACACAGCGGCACTACCGACCTGATTATCGAGATCTACCTGCAGCAGAGAACCACTCGTAGCGCCAGTCACTGTAACGACAGTTGTTGTCGCCGCCGTGTCCTTCCACATGAAGGAAGCGAGGGGAGTCAGTGCTGTGATTTTTGAAGTTGCCATTACTTGACCGTGAAGTACCCGGTGATGGTATCACCAATCGCTGTATTGCCTGCTTTGGCCGCGGCATTGACCTGCCATACACCAAGGACATCAAAGGCAACACCGCCAGCAGAGCTCACCGACGAATCAGTGATGTCTACTGAAATCGTATTGCCTTCTCTAAGCGGAAACTGAATGTCCGATGGGTCTGTAGCAACCACAACAGCTGTGTCCGTCAACGTGAGCTTGATGAAGCCGGTCTCTGTCCCGCCGTTTGTTGCTGCTGAGAGCGAAATCGCATGGAGGGTTCCAGATGACAACTTGACGTTGTCTGAAACAGTGGCATTGATAGCCGTGCTCTTGATTACATGAGTGTTGAGCTCAAGCCCATTCGTGCTGCTTACAGCCATTAGTTACACCTCGCGTCAGTCGCCTGGCAGATAGCCGCGACCGACAAAGCCAGGTCCTGTTGCTCTGACCGCATCTCGCGCTGCTCGGTAACGATCTCTACCATGACCTGTGTGTGGTCCTGCATTCTTTGGTGGTCCACCGGGTGACCGGGGAGGTCCTCGTGAACGTCAAGCTTTTCGGCGACCTCTTCGACGTCTTCCACTGTACCAAGCACTTGGGCGTAGACTCCCGCTGCGCCCCAAAAGACAGGCAAAGACCACAATGCAATCTTAGCTAAGAGGTCTTTGCTCACGCCGAGCCCTTGCCCAAGAGGTAGTAGGTCAACTGGTTGATTGAGAGGGAAGAGAGGTCATACTCGAAGGTCTGAAAGTATTCGACCCCCGCAGGGAGGTTTTCATCTAGCTCATCTAGAACGGCATACTCCGATGCAATGAGAGCCCATCTATCCTTGGCTATGAGAAATGTACCGGCTGGTAGGGCAACCCCCCACAAAGAGCCACTGCCCCCATCCGAGACGATAGCGTCAGCCGATGCAGAATCAGCGGCCCTTACAAGTAGTGCAGCATCCATGCTTTACCTTACAACCAAGTTCTGGCGAAGTTCCGCCAAGTCGGGTCCGCATTTGAGTACATTATCGCTGGGATGGCACGGGCGTAGATACGGAAACGCCACACAGCGACAGTATCCGAGGTAGCGGGGGTGAGTGTCTGCCTGCCCAGAGCAAGCATCCAGTTCAATTGTGTTGTTGAGTTTGGAGCAAGCTCCAGGCCGATGAGTCCTGCGGATGTGTCTCGATCATAATTCCGCGAATCATAGATCTCTTGCCCGGCATAGGTATTAGTTCCAGCCGTCTTTACCCCCAAGATAGTACTGGCCAGCGGCCCAGCAGTACAGATCCCCGAATCATCGGGGCCCATGGTCATGGTGGCCACTGTTACCTTACCGCAAGTGGTAGCAAGACCAGCCTCACCCGTCATGTTTCCGCCCTTCAAAGCCATTCCAGACAAGTGCCTCGCGACATTGCCGTGGGTTTTGACCTCAAATCCAGAGAGGGCTGGCTGCGAGTTGTCGTCTAAGTTCTCTGCATCGTCCCCGGAAACCCCCAAACACAGCCACGATCTTGGATTTACACTGAGATTGCCGCTGTCTGGGAATTCCTCCCCTACTGCATCTCTTGATGTCAGCACAACGGCCCACTGAAGGATAACAGGGGTGGCGCCAGTCACTGGGTTGCCGAGGATATCGAACATCTTCCAACTCCAACAAGCCGAAACATAGGCGTTGTGTGGCTGGAGACCCGAGCCTTGACAAGTTCCAGCAATAGTAGCCGTGCTGTAATCAGCCGTATCAGTAGCGCTTGAAATGGCGAACGTCGCGCCACTTGCCGGGACTTCTACTCCGGTCCTGTTGACAGGCGCAAGTTCCGAGGCGTCTGCATTGCCGAGGTAGAGGCGTTGGAAGCCAACGTCCTCCATGGAGAAGGTTGGCTGTGCCGATCCAGGGTCTGGCTTTCCGAGCCTCAGTGAGCCTCGTGACCTACGCGACATCAGCTTTCCGTAATCAGGTTGACGAAGCCAAAGAGATTGATCTTGCTCGCAACGCCCGCGAAGGCTTGGATATCATTGTTGCCGCTAATAAGCAGACCAGGGAGCACCTGAACAAGGCCACTGTCTGGGGGAATGGTTACCACGATGTGGTCATTCGCTGCCGTTGTTGCGCCGAACTCGATTGTAAGTTTGACAGACGTGGTGTGGATGTTGGTTGCCCAGAGCCAAACCTCATCGAAGTCGCCAGTAGCAATTGCCGTCGTAATCGGGTCGTGAACAACCTGATTGCCGCTAGCGGTAGCAGTAACGGTAAGGCCTCTTCCAGCAGTTGACCCGGAAAGTCTTCTCTTATTGAACGTAACAGCCATGAGTTGTTCCTAACTAAAAGATTGAATGCCAATGATGAGGTTGCCATCGTCTGCCGAAGCGCCACCACCACCACCGATAACCGAGTGGTCAGCGGACACGTCCATGAAGTAGGTCAAGTACCAATTAGTGCCGTCAAAGAACCACTGCGTCACGTCCCCGCTGGCTGTAACGAGGTCAACA
>Ga0114905_1000580_pt1 | contig 22761 bp, 20 predicted proteins | sample MalvireepMed_b05_FD_83499 | JGI IMG/M metagenome (GOLD analysis project Ga0114905, IMG submission 83499) | Marine viral communities from the Global Malaspina Expedition - Malaspina viral metaG DeepMed_b05 | ecosystem: Environmental > Aquatic > Marine > Oceanic | place: Mediterranean Sea...
CGACCGGCGCATTCACGCGACCGGTGGTCAAGCTCGAGGCCTCTATGCAGAGATGGCCCGAAACCTGTCGACACGGACAAAGCCAGATGGCGGGGCCTTGGCCAGCGTGGTGGAGCGTTTCGTGAGCCAGGCACACCGCGATGCTGAGGAACGCGATGCGCCCACAGGGTCTGTCATTCGTGAACGCCTTGGTCACTTCGAAGAGCTCACCGGGGGTTTTGAATTCGCAGAGGTGATTCGGCGATATTGGGAAGGCCATGAGACCGGCGACGAAGAGTTGAAATCCGCTGCCTTGAGATGGCTGCGTGGTGAATTCTCCACACGCACTGACGCGCGCAAGGCGCTTGGAGTGCGAACGATCATCGACGATACCAGTGTCTATGACCATCTGAAGCTGATGTCGGCATTCGTGTGTGAAGCCGGTTACAAAGGCTTGCTCGTCGGCCTCGACGAGATGGTGAACCTCTACAAGCTGACCTCGTCGCAGGCTCGCAATGCAAACTACGAACAGATCCTCCGGATCCTGAATGATGTGTTGCAGGGCAGTGCCGAGAACCTCGGATTTCTCATGGGCGGCACACCGGAATTCCTGATGAACACCCGTCGAGGGCTTTACAGCTACGAGGCCCTCCAGTCGCGTTTGGCCGAGAACACCTTCGCGCGAGACGGATTGGTCGACCTTTCAGGGCCCGTTGTCCGGCTGGCCAGCCTGACCCCCGAAGACCTCTTCGTTCTTTTGGCCAACATTCGGCGGATCATGCAGGACGACGCCGGTGCTTTGCCGGACACCGCACTCGAGGCCTTCATGGCACATTGTTCGGATCGGATCGGCGAGGCGTATTTCCGGACACCGCGCAATACGGTGACGGCCTTCGTGAACCTGCTTTCCGTGCTCGAGCAAAACCCCGGTGTCGAATGGAGCGATCTGATCGAAAAGATCGAGGTATCCGAAGACCGCGGAGAAGACATGACCGAGGTCGACGAGTCCACTGGTGCCGAAACCACGGGTGACGATGATCTGATCAGCTTCAAGCTCTGACGCCGATGAGCAGTGCTTTCGACAAGCTGGCGAGGCCTGTGCAGAAATGGATACGCCAGCAAGGATGGCGCGAGCTTCGCGACATCCAGGCGCGATCCATCCGGACGATCTGCGAGACCGATGCCGATTTGATCGTTGCGGCTTCCACGGCGGGCGGAAAGACCGAGGCGGCGTTCCTGCCGTTGATTTCACAGGTGCTTGACGAGCCGTTCGGCGGCATCGGCTTCGACCTGCTTTATATCGGTCCGCTGAAAGCCTTGATCACGGACCAGGCCATGCGGCTGGAGGGCATCTGCCAGGAAGCAGAGCTGCCGGTTGTTCCATGGCACGGGGATGTTTCTCAATCGATCAAGACGCGCGCGCTGAAATCTCCAAAAGGGATCCTGCTGATAACTCCAGAGTCCCTTGAGGCACTGTTCATTCGTCGCGGTTTGGAAATTAGCCGCCTGTTTGGGGCCACGCGCGCGGTCGTTATCGATGAGTTGCACACGGTTCTAGATAGCGAACGCGGCGTCCAGCTCCGTTCGTTGCTCACAAGGCTCGAGCTCACGATAAAGCGCCCAATCCGTCGGATAGGTCTGTCAGCTACGCTGGGCGACATGGACCTCGCCAAGGCCTATCTTCGCCCTGACGCTGCAAACGCTGTCCAGCTCATAGAAGCAGATTGCGGCGAGGCTGAATTGAGGCTCCAGCTTCGCGGCTACGTATCAGGCGATGAGGATGAAAACAGCCCATCCGCAACGGATGCCATCGCAGCCCATCTGTTCAAGCACCTTCGAGGCAGCGACAACCTCGTCTTCGCTGGGGCGAGGCAACGAGTCGAGATCTATGCAGATCGGCTGCGGGAACTCTGCGAGAGGGAACATCTGCCGCAGGAATTCTATCCTCACCACGCTAGCCTCTCCCGCGAACACCGAGACTTCGTGGAACGCCGCTTAAAGGACGCGGCAAAGCCGACAACTGCCGTCTGCACGTCGACGCTCGAGCTTGGAATCGACATCGGTGATGTGACGTGCGTGGCCCAAATCGGCGCGCCATTCAGCGTCGCCGCGTTGCGACAACGTCTCGGCCGGTCCGGCCGACGCGAGGGACAGCCAGCCGTCTTGCGGCAGTATGCCGTCGAGACTCAGTTGACGCCAGAAAGCAGCTTCGTTGATCGTCTTCGCCTTGGTTTGATCCGGTCTATCGCGATGATAGACTTGTTGCTTGAGGGCTGGTGCGAACCGCCAAGACCGCAGGCGCTTCATCTTTCGACGCTCGTCCATCAGATACTGTCGGTCATAGCACAACGCGGCGGTGCTTCTGCCAGTGTGGTCTACAGTATCCTGTGTCGCGAGGGTCCTTTCAGCAAGGTCACAACCGAAGTTTTCGCGGATGTGCTGCGTTCGATCGGTCATCCTGAAACCGGTTTGATCGAACAGTCCGGAAGCGGGCTGCTACTCTTGGGTCCGACAGGCGAAAAGCTGGTCGAGCATTACAGCTTCTACGCAGTGTTCCAGACGCCTGAGGAGTTCCGCTTAGTAGCAGACGGGAGGGATCTTGGGACCCTGCCGATCGACAATGTTCTTGCCCCAGGGATGCTTCTGATTTTCTCTGGGCGGCGGTGGGTGGTTCAGGAAATCCATGACCGCGAGAAGGTGATCATGGTCAAGCCCGCAAAAGCGGGCGTGCCTCCCGTCTTTGGCGGTGATCCTGGTGACATTCATGACAAGGTGATTGATCGAATGTTCGCAGTGCTCGAAGGAGGCACCCAACCGGCGTACATGGACGAGGCTTCTCTAAAGATGCTGGCCGAAGCGCGTGCACATTATGACCAACTTGGGTTTCGAGCCACGAATATCCAGGCTCTCGGCGAGCGTACTTCGATCATCGCAACGCGAGTGGGGACGGTTAAGACGTCAACCCTGGCGCTAGCACTTAGAAGTGAGGGATTCTCAGTAGAGCAGCATGACGGGTTTCTGATGGTGGAGGTCGGCGATGAAACACCTGATCTTCGAGCACTCCTGGCCGATATTCGATCCGGCGAACCTGTCGACTTGTTCGCGGGAGCAGGAAACCTGATGTCGGAGAAGTTTCATCCATATCTGTCTAGCGCGCTTCTAGTTCTGGACGCGGAATCCTCCAGGTTGTCGGTGCCGGCGCTTCCGGATGTGGTCGCGGCTATTGTTCAAAAAGGATCCTTAAATTGAACGCTACGTCCGTCCCAGAGTTGTTGTCTTTGCTAGGAATGGCCTGCTGCCGGTTTTGCGGACAGTCGGTAAAGGTAGCATAGATTTCTTCTTGAAATCGAAGGGGCTCAAATAGCACAATGTCGAGTGCCGACCATTCCAACTCCGTAAGCCACTGTTCATCCGGCTAGTTCGGCGGTTTCGAACCCAAGAGCTTCCATCTGTATGAATCCACGATGGCGATATCCACCGCTGGTTCCTACAGCTAGTCAAATCCTTGACATAGGCCTGAGCGGTGATCAGGGTCGCTGATACGAGCGGGGGTAAAACGTGAGGACGAAACTTATTCGGGAGATACTTCTTGGCAACGTTGGATCCTCGTCTGTTCCAGCTTTTCGAGACGCTTGTTGAATCTAGCGCGGACTGGCTCGTGTTTGAGCTTATAGAAGGCATCGAAGCAGGTAACGTGGCCGAAGAAACGGCGGATGATCTGGCATCGGCGCGTATCCTCGCCGGTCAAGAGCGTGAGTCCCCAAGACCGCTTGAGCGGATTGCCGTTAGTCCTGAGAGCTGGCTCTTAGAAGGCGACGATCAGGTCGTCTGGGCGGCGCGGTATGTGAGTGGTCGACTCAAGGAGGTTCTTGCCATGATGGACGCATCAGCCGAGCGGCTAAACATGCTGCTCGAGCGCCATGGCGACAGCGGCATGAAGGAACGACGATCGAGCGTTGCGCTGGGTCTCTGCTTAGACGACGAAATCATCACCGTTGGTCCAGGGGGACGTGCTGTGGCGCAATCGGCCATCACTGATCTTTTTTCTGGACTCGATAGCTGGGTGCGCGAGGTTACCGGTGGGCGGCTAGCGCTATGATCGTCGGAGTCCAAAACGCGCTTGATACGATTTTGGGGCATGCTGCGAATCTGCGCCAAGCGAACGGAGCAGGAAGAATTTTCGAGCTATTCGTGATGACCGGGGTGGCCGAAGAGCTCCATGGCCGCGGCCATGATGTCTGGCTGCAACGTTCTGATGGAACGCGGATGCTGCCTGGTGACCCGGCGCTAGACTTCATTCAGCGTGGTGGCGGCCCGGCAGGGATTCCTCCCGCCTCGTCTGGAGCTAGCAACGCAAGTTGTATCGGTTTCCAGAAGTCAGGAAGCTCCCAAGTCTGGGAGGTTTGGAATGGAGTGCAATTCGAGGGCCGGAGTGGCGCGACCCACGAGTTCGATTTGGCCATCGTACCGCACCAAGTGGGGTCCGAGCTCCGGCTGATCGGCGGGCATCCCTTTGGTCGCCCTCGTGTCGCGGTCGAATGCAAGGATGTTGCAACTTCTGGCAGCATCGACGAGATGCGAACCTTCGTAGCGCGGCTCTATGACGTCACCCTTCTCAAAGGGCATCGATTTCATCTTCGTCTTGGTTCTTTGCCGCAGGCCATTTATCCAGCTAACTTCGGCGGAGACGCATATTACGCCTCGCGTGACACCTATCGCCGCGAGAATCTGCACAGCTTCAATGTGTTTGCTCGACGCACGGGTTTCGCGAAAGGTGCAGCTGCGATGACGAGCTATCATTGCATCCAACCGCATGGGGCCGTCACAGCGGGGAGCGCTGAGGCAGATACGCTCTTTGGCGACATCGCGAATTGGATCGATGCAAATCTTCCCTAACGACGACGGGTAATCGGTTCGCAGTTGAGGAGCGGCCAGAATGCAGCGCGCCAAGACGGTCAATTTCTTAGCGCAACGACTCGGCAGTTTCCAAAAGCCGTCTTTCTGAAGTAATATGAAATTCAAGGGTCTAGCCGACGCCGCAGCCACGAGAATGGAGCAAATACGACGAAGAGTAGGTATCCGAGGCAGCGCGTAGCAGCCCGGGCCGCAAGTGGCGCGCGCTTCCATCTTGCCGCCACGAAGCGACTTTCTGGCTCGAAATGCTCTAGAGGGTGAGTCAGGAAATTATGCCAAAGTCCTCCATCCGCGATCTGCGCGAGAAGATTCTCGGACAGAAAGAAGTCTGAGTGCTTGAAGGTCGGCGCGCAAATATTGATCGCTTTCTTCGCGGTATATCCGACCCTCCCGCTTGGGCCAGTGCCGGGAATGGCGAACTGAGAAATTAGAACGGGTTTGTCCTTCCCGCCGACGTGATTAAGAACGGCCTCCACGCGGCTATTCTCTATTAGACTGTCCCAGTCAAAATCAGGGCGAACTATACTGCCCGCCGTGATGACGCGTCCGAATTGCAGATCCTTGAAATCCGGATCGGTGAGCACCATCGACAGCAGATGGGTTCCAAAGCTATGGGCAATAATATCGGGTCGAGTGGGGCGCTGGCTTGCTTCCGCCTGTGCAATTGCAATCCGCATTCGTTCGCCCAGTCGGCTCGCCAGCTTGCGGTGGAGCCAGCAAACCAGCACATCGATTGTCGCCCAGCCATATTTGTAGATGAGGACCGGCGCGGAGTAACTAAGCCTATTGGAAATCTGCCAACTGAACTCCTCCTGCCACTTGGCGCGGCTGTTCATACCATGAACGACGATCACCCACCTGATGTCGCGGCTAGTTTCGCCGATAAGCCGGTAGAATGTCTCTGTGACTGCCTCGAGACCCTCCTCTAGGTAATCCGTCAAACAATATGGACACGCAGAGTAAGGGGCGCCGGTAGGGCTGAGAACCTCGTTGCACTCGGGCACGGGACACCGAAAAGCTTCAATTTTCCTGGCTGTGCCCGTCTTGGCTGCCTGATCGAGAAACTCCCGAAGTGCCTCGCCTTGGGTCGCTGTGCCCACGGCCTGAGCGAACTGCTCTACGTTGAATTCTAGCCCGTCGCCCTGTTCCAGGCGCCGTGCGATCTCCTCCTTCCAGCCTCGTTCGAGTTCCTCGGACAGAGTCATGTTTCGATATTGTACCCCCAGAGCAACTTAAGGATCTGCGAGACGTCCTCGCGCTTGCACTGCGCCCAGATTCTCAACCGCGCTTCGCTACCATAAACTTGGACTGCGAGACGCCGGCTCGTTCCATCCTCCTCGGCAGCGAAGTGGAGCATCCCCTGCGCCCTGTCGAATGTGCTCGTATCGACGTTGTGGAGGACCATGCGAACTGGCTCGACTGCGTCAATGCCGCCTTCTGCAAGTGTAGAGGCGACTTCGACATAGCCCGCGTCCAGTTCGAAACGAGCGGAGTGCGTGCCCTTACTCGTGGTCGCGGCGACCTTGACAGCTCGATTAAGCGGTATCCGCAAAAACGGAACATCGGGGCAACCGATGGCCGATAAAACAGCGCGCACGTCCTGAAAAACCTGTCCGTGGTCGATCTCGGTATTTCGATGAATCAAGACAGCGCAATAGGGATCGCCGAAGTTCCAGGCATATCTGACGACGCTGCGATCGAAGCGCTGGCGATATGCATCGAACCGGTACCGCTCGAGCCCCTCTTCCTCTACGAAATCCTTTGGGCGCCAGCGATTCCAGCCTTCCTTATTCTGGTGCCAGATCATCGATAGGCCGTCTGCATTGAGTTCGATCTGTTTGAGTTCAAGCGTGTCGGGAAATTCAAGGCTCGTGGCTGCATTAACAGCGGCAGAATGCGGACTGGCTGCGATGGCGCCAGCGAGTTTCGTATAGTCAAAGTTCGGTGGCTCGACCAAATAGAGGTGCTGGTCGCCCCAGCCTTCAACCTCGGCCAGCCAAGCCTCAAGTGAATTCTGGGAGATAAGATCGGCATCTATCGCGTTTGCGAGATTACTCGAGAAATCAGCTTTTGTCGTTCCGATTTTTGCCCCACTACTCCGCAGCAACTCCTTGATGAACGTGTTCCCTTGCGCAACGACAACCTTGTTGGCAAGCTCCTTGAGTTGATCCTTGGTCAGTTGATTGTCTGCCATATCCCCTCCGGTCCGGCGACTTGTTAGCTATAGTGAGAAACTACGCGTTATTTCGAGCCAAATTTGCTCTCACACTATCTTATCGTCATTTGCGAGGTCCATTCCCAAACTAACAATAGATCTGAGCCGAGCCAGACCTGGCGGTAGACTATTCGCTGCCTCCCGGCTCGTTTGAAGCCTTGACCGCAAGTGTCTAGGTTTTCTTAATCCGAACAAGGAGCAGCACACGAAATAGCTGCCGTCGCATCTGGGGGGGGGGAGTTATGAGCATGTTCGAAGACTGGAGGGGCAGCCTCTCTCTGCCCCCCTTGCCGGCGCTTCGGGTGAAGATCGGGCGCAATGCCATCCGGCAGGTCGTGTTCCGCGGGGCAAAGACACGCGCCCGCATCTTTCTAAACGACATGCCGGGGCACGACCTCGTCAAGACAGAACTGAAGCCGCCCTATGACCAACTCTACATTCGTCGCAAGGGCGCGAGGCGCCTTGATACAGATTTGCCTGTGCTCACGGCCGGCTTGGCTCGTGACGCGGCCATTCCCGAGACGTTGACCGTGCAATGGGACGTGTTGGAAGCGCTTACCGAGCGCGTCGACACGCCTGAAAAGCTGCTGACCACTTGGGAGAACCAGTTCACATTCCGGCTAGAAGGTCCAGATGATGAGCCGGGCTTGCGCCTTCCGCAGATTGGCGCGTTGCACGCCATCGCCGCCCACTTCGCCGTCGGGGACACGTACGAACCGGCGACGGTCGTCTTGCCAACGGGGACGGGAAAGACAGAGACCATGCTCGCCGCTCAAGTCTATCTTCGACCGGCCTGTACGCTGGTGCTGGTGTCTGGTGTGCCACTGCGTGACCAGATCGAGGATAAGTTCGTAACACTCGGCTATCTGCCGAAGGCCAAAGCGATTCCAGTCGAGCTGTCCGGACCGCGGGTGGCGCTCATTTCTGGCGGCATCCGTAACGTCGATGAGGCCGAAGAGCTCCTGAAGGCCGCAAACATCATTATCGCGCTGCCGAACTCACTGGCGGCGTCCGACGCCGACGCCATCGCGACGCTCGCCGCTGGTTGCTCGCACCTCTTCGTCGATGAGGCCCACCACATACCCGCACGGACCTGGCGCTCGGTCCGCGATCGTTTCCGCGACGGGAAGGTGATTCAGTTTACGGCGACGCCGTTCCGCCGGGACGGCCAGCGCGTTGATGGCAAGATCATCTTCAATTACAAACTCGGGGACGCTCAGCGCGCCGACTATTACAAGAAGATCAACCTCAGGACTGTTGAGGAGTACGGCGACCAAGAAGCGCGAGACGAAGCCGTTGCCCGTTCGGCAGTTGAGGCCCTGCGACGGGATATCAACGAGCAGAAGCTTGACCACATTCTGATGGCACGCACCGAAACTCAGGCAAGGGCTGACGCTCTTGCCAAGATCTACGAACGGCTCGCTCCTGAATTCGCTCCGGTGAAAGTCTATTCCGGTCGACCGGACAGCCAGAACCGTGCAGCGTTGGCAGCGCTCCGCGACCGTAAGAACACAAACTCGCGTATCGTAATTTGCGTCGATATGCTTGGCGAGGGTTTCGATTTCTCGCAATTCAAGCTCGCAGCGCTGCACGACACGCACAAGTCGCTCGCTATCACGCTCCAGTTCATCGGCCGCTTCACGCGCAAAGGGCCTGTGGACGTGGGCGACGCCACCGTCATTACGAATATCGCGGATCCCGACGCGGAGAAGAAGCTCGCTGCCCTTTATGCGGAGGGCGCGGATTGGGACCTATTGATCCGCCGTCTAAGTGAGGAGCGCATCGACGATGAGCTTCGGCTGCAGAACGTAATCGAGCAATTGAAGCAGAACGGCACGCTGGCAGCGGAACTCTCGCTCTGGAACCTCCGCCCGGCGATCTCGACTCAGTTCTACAGAACAAAGTGCAAAGATTGGACGCCGCTCGAATACGTCGGCGTCCTGCCGACCGCCGCCGAAACCTGGTATGCCCTCGACGACAAGGATCGACTCCTCGTGGCGGTGGTCGCACAGACGGAAGTGGTCAAGTGGGGCGACTACCAGAACATCGTGAACACTCTCTATGACCTCGTAATCGCGCGCTGGGAAAAAGACGAGGACGTACTTTCAATTTACGCCAGCGATTACGATCGGATGCGCACTGAGCGGATGGCGAAAGCTATCGCTGGCGATAACGTCGAGCTTTTCAGCGGCGACGCCATCTTCAACATTTTGAATGGTGTAGAGCTGCCCCTCGTGAAGAATCTTGGATCACGCCGTGTGGGTGCGATTAGCTTCACGACATACTTCGGGACCAACGTCACTGAAGGCCTTGGACATATCGACAAGTCAGAGGCCGAGCTCAACAATATCGCTTGTGTCGGGTACGAGGAGGGTGAGCGTGTCCTTTGGGGTGGAGCCAAGCGTCGGGGCAAGGTTTGGCAGCAACGGACGTCCGGTTCGGTCGCGGATTGGGTCGCTTGGACTAAGTCGACTTGGGACAAGGTCACGTCGGACGACGACGATGTCAAAAACATCATCAAGGGCTTCCTCAAACCCATTAAACTAACCGCTCCGCACACCTCACATGCCATCTCTGCCGAATGGGGCGAGCAGGCGCAGCAGAACCAAAGTGAGCGGCAGGCAATCTTGTTCGGAAAGGTCGAGAAGCTGCTCTACGAAGTTGATGTAGGCGTGTCTTCCATCGAAGCTGACGGCACGATCAACGTCAGCTTCGAGGCCGATGACGCGCAGGCCGTATATCAGCTTAAGATTTCGGAAAGCCTTCCCGGCGGGTACGCGTACGAGCGAAAATCCGGTCCCGCTGTTATGTTCAAGCGTGTGACAAGGGAAGCCGAACCGTTGGAGGTCTACCTTCAGCGCGATCCGGTCGTGATCCGCTATGCGGACGGCACGCATTCGTACAACTGCTACCATATCCCGACAAATCTCGAAGCGGGCATCTATCCCAAGGACCAGCTGGAGGCGTGGGACTTTACGGGCGTGCCACTCAACAAGGAGTCCATCGGTAAGGCCGGGGACACGGCGACCATCCAGTATCGCGCTTTCGAGCACCTGCGTGACGAGTATAACCTGATCTTTAACGATGACGGTAAGGCCGAGGCGGGTGACCTCGTGTGCCTAAAAGATATCGATGAGAGCACTATCAAGCTGACGCTGGTCCACTGTAAAGGCGCCATTGGAGGTCGCGTCTCCGCTCTCATCGACAACTTCTACTTCGTCTGCGGCCAAGCGCAGAAGTGCATTACGAAGAAGCACAAAGGTGTAGAGCGTCTCGTCAGAGACCTAAAACGGCGCGAGGCGCAGTGGATGGCGACGGGGAATACCCGGTTTCTTAAGGGCGGGCAGCGCGAGCTCTCGTACTTCAAGGAGAAGGCTCGGAAATCGCGTGTCGAGTTCGAGGTCGTCCTCGTGCAGCCGGGCGCCAATGCCGATAGCTTGACTGTTCCTATCCTTCAGTTGCTGGCGACAACGGAGCTGTTCCTGAAAAAGACCACGGACGCCAGCTTCCGCGTCATCGTCAACGCGGTCGGGACTGATTGATGTAGTCCGGCCCGCTTTATTCGAGCGCTGCGCCGGTTCGCCCAGGAGGCCGATGATCTGCTCGTCTGTGAACCGCGTTCGCATCATTGTCCGTCCTAAAGTTGAAACGGACCCAAACCAACGATGGAGGAAAAATCCCGTGGCAGGTCGGTGTAACTGAGATGTAGCATTGTACTCTAAGGTGATCGGTTCGGAAGGAGCCAGCTGCGCCTGTAAGGTCATACATCGGGCGTATGGATGTATTGATTGCTTTCCGTGCGGTTTGCGCGCTCGGCAATGGATGCGCAACGTTCGATGAGGTCGTCGAAGCGCTCAGCGTCTTCAAGCAAGAGGCCGTCGTCGACCATATCCGCGTAGTCGGCCGCGAGCGCGGTGCGAGCCTCTCCGTTTGGGACCAGTTGCAGATTGCCGTGAACCGCGGCTTCATAGTCCACGGGCGTCCTGTCGGCCGTCTTCTCCGGGAAGAACATACGCTTGTGCCGCGCCACTGCTGAGGCGATGTCTCGGTCTGAAATAGCCACATCCGCGATGCCTGCATCGTCGAGGCGTACCAGGTCATGCCAATGGCGCGCGAAGCGCTCCCCGCGGAGCCGTCCCTGTACGCAGAAGACATGGATCGCAGTGGCCTTCTCCCAAAAGGTTCGTTCGGCATGCATCACGCGCGGTGTCGCGGTCGGAAAGGTCACGCCCTCGATCAGCCCGTTTGCGTCGCAGGCGACGTCACGCAGGCTCGCCGGTTCGCCCGTCGACCTCGCGCCGAATTCCAGCATGACGCTGGGGGCGACGTAACCGGAGCCAGAAGAGCCGGCCTCGTAATCGATGAAAAGCTTGTCGTCATCTGCCCGTGTCGAGGCCGATAGCCCTTGCGCTGCAATGGCGTCCTGGATCAAGGGCTGCGTCGTTTCGACGACCCATTTTGGCAATCTATCCCGAACAGCTTTCGACCAGCGCTTTTCCTCACTGCGTGTGGTTGGCAGGGCTTCGGCGCGTTCTCCCACCAGATCAGGTGCGATTGCCCGTATGTCATAGGTCAGATCGACATCTTCAGAAAAGCGCTGGATCACCCCATAGGCCTTGGAAAGGGAGGTTCCGCCCTTGAAAACGAGGTGCTCACCAAGCTCGGAACTGAAGAGGGTCTGAAGGGCCCAGACAACCCAGACGTCCTTTTCGAGCAGGTGCGCGGGCCGCCCGGAGCGATCTGCAGCTACGGCCAGGGCTTCCTTGCGGTCTGCAGGCGGCAAAGACAGGAAGGGTTCAGACATGCGCCGCCTTTCCGACACTGCGTGCAAGCCAGGTCGGGAACTGCGGTGCTGCGGTTACCAATTCGTCAAACGCCGCTGCGGGCAGTTTCTGCTTCAGCGATCTCAGAGCTGTCTCTGCCTGTTCCGGCCCGAGCCAGGCCAGGGCGCGAACGGCACTGCCTGCCGGCCGCTTCCCAAGGGCAAGCTGCCATCGGGGGGCGTGGCGCAGTTCGACGAGTTGTTTGCCCAATGAGAGCGTGCGGCTGCGACCCGAGGTCAGGTACACGGAGCGAACAGGCACTTGCGTGGTCAGGCCGAGTGCATTCGCTTCGGCGGCGCCGGTTGGAACGATGACTTCGCCACGTTGCGCCGCGAGGGCCTCGACGGCCTGTTCCACGGACGGAGCGCGCGTTCCAAACCGGCTTTTGATCGGTCGCAGGTAAACACCGCGCCCGGCACGGATCAACTGGCCGCGCTCGGCAAGGCGCGACAAGGCCTGATCCACACCGGCACGGCTGCCGAGGTGCAGCAGGCCCTTTGCGGCAAGTGGCGCTCCTTCCGGAAGTCCCTCTGCATGGGTCAATATCTGTTCGGCAAGGTGCTGCATGATCGTTCTCCTGTCAGAAATATACGCAGTTTTCTGACAGAATTCAATCCGTGCTGTCGGGCGAGGCGAGGAGGGTGGTCGCTTGGTGCCATGGGTAGCAGCCTGGCCTTCGGCGATTTTCCTTGTGAGAGCAGGCTTACCGAAGGCCCTGCAGTTGCAGGCATTCCTTGACGGCTGCAGCCCGCCTCTTGTCCAGGTACTCGGCCAGATCATCGATATGGACGCCTTTGGCGCATTTCTGCGACGCTTCCATGCGGACGAGAGGAAGGGTGATGGAACCAGCCGAGACTTTGCGGATGAACTTGTCGGTACTCAGGCCGAAAAAATCCCTGGCGACATCCTCCGCAGGAATGATCGGTCGCCCGGAATACATCGCTATCAAGAGAAACGCCGTGTTCATGATCCCGGAATGAAACACGATCGCATAGATGGGAGAAGGGCGCTCAGCCGGTTGTCGGGGAGACGGATAGCATAGAGCGCAAATCGGATGGGGGCGTTGGATCGGGGAGACTCTCCGAAGCGTGTGAAAGGGGGTAGGGAGCCCATGCTTGGGTAAGTCGGGCGGGAGCCTCGACGCCAAGCAACGCTTCTGGAGAGGCCGCAAGACCAGTGCACCTTTTGCGGTGCAGACATCCCCGGATCCCGCTGGGGGCGCTGCCACACTGGTGCTGCCGGCAGGAGGAGGGTCATCCAGACCCGCGGCACCGCCTTGAGGGCCGAGCCCTCTGCGCTCACCGACCAGAAGGCTTTGGCTTGGGCTGATGCAGGCGTCGGCTGGTGTTCTTGCGGAAGGTGTTGCGCAGATCCTTGTTGATCAGCTCTTTGTCGAACCAGTCCGGATCGAAATGCCCGCCGGCCCAGCGAAGGTTGGAGCTGTGGTCCTCGTGGTTCGGGTCGCGGATGGTCTCGAGGAAATCGGCATAGGACCAGGGGCCGCCGACGTCCTCGGGCGGCCGGGCCCGGGCACCTTCGGTGCATTCTGCTTGGCGGGGCAGGGGATCGAGGGACAGCCACTCCTCGATCCGGATCACATGGGTCCAGTCATCGCCAAAGTCGTAGAGGTAAGTGAAGGTCAGATCCTGACCGGTGAAATCCGCCAGCCTGACCTCGGTGTAGTCGAAGGTCTGCGGCCTGCCGAAACCATCCTCAAGCTGATCGGGGTCGCCATATCGCAGCCCGCCGATCCGGAACTCATGCAGATGGCTGTCGGTCCAGCTGAACGCGGCCTGCAGCACCAGATGCAGCCTGTCGAGCGTCCAGTCCGACGGCACGACAAGTCGCCGCCAGATCGGCGGGTCAATCTCCGCCAGAGAGACATGCAGGCGGACGGCATTCGCGGGCTGGTACAAGGCAGGTCCTCCTGATCAGATCGCAAAATCCTCGAGCGATTTTCCCGCAGCCAGCGCCTCGGCGATCCATGCCGGTTTGCGCCCACGGCCGGACCAGGTGATTTCGGCGTTTTCTGGATGGCGGTACTTGGGCGCAGATGCCGCGCGTTTCCGGGTGGGAGCGGCTTCCGCAAGCTCGTCGAAGCTGAAACCGAGTTCGCGGGCCAATTCGTCAACCTTGGCGCGGGCCTCGGCCTTGCGACGGCCCTCGAAACTGGCGATGGCCTTCGCAACATTCTTTTGCAACTGCTTCAGCTCGGGAAGCGACAAGGCGTTAAGATCGATATCCGTCATTTGGTCCTCTTTTATTGCCCGTTGGCTTTGAGCCCGAGCTCGCGGGAAGGAAGGCGTCTGGCGCTGGAAAGCATGCACCGCGATTGCGTGTCAGATAAGCGCAGATATCCTGGGGATTACAACACGTCGGGGATTGGCGGCTCGCGGTTGGTGGCTTTTGCCTTTTTATGCCTGCCTCGGCTGAATACGAGGATTGTCTGGGGGAAAGCCTTCCCCCTGGTCGGCACTGGCGTTACCGACACACCCCCATCAGCGGGGAGACCCCGCAACGCCCCCGAGAGTGAAAGTGCGGGCGGGTTTTCCGTGACGGGTTGAGGGCTGGAGGAGAGGCCTCCGGCGCCCGTCGCGGAGATCATCCCGATGGCGAGAGAGCATCGCGCGGCCCGCAAGGGCGGCCCGCGCACGAACCTTTATGACGACATCACCGACAAGATCATCGCCGAGCTGGAGGAGGGCCGGCTGCCCTGGGTCCAGCCCTGGGGGACGGCGGCGGCGCAGGCTCCGCTCGCCATGCCGCGCAACGCCAGCACGGGTCGGCAATACTCCGGGATCAATGTCCTGATCCTCTGGGGCGCCGTGATCCAGCAGGGCTATCCAACCCAGCACTGGCTGACCTTCCGCCAGGCGCTGTCACTCGGTGGCAATGTCAGGAAGGGCGAGCGCGGCACCACCGTCGTCTACGCCGACCGTTTCACGCCTGAAGACGAGAAGCGCCGCGCCCGGGAGACCGGGGAAGACGCAAGCAGCATCCCGTTCCTGAAGCGCTTTACCGTGTTCAATGCGGCGCAATGCGAGGGACTGCCAGACGACATCGCCGTCGAGGCGCCGCCACCGCCGCCCGGGCTGATAGAGCCGCGGGTCGAGGCACTGATCGCCGCGACTGGTATCGACTTCCGGATCGGCGGAAACCGCGCCTTCTATGTCCCCGCGCTCGATTATGTGCAGGTGCCACCTCCGCAGGCCTACTTCGAGCCGATCAACTGGCACCGAACCGCCCTGCACGAGATGGGGCACGCGACAGGACATGCCTCACGGTTGGGGCGGGACTTCTCGGGGAGTTTCGGCACGAAGAAATACGCCTTCGAGGAACTGATCGCCGAGATTTCAAGCGCGTTCTGCTGCGCCTCGCTCGGGATTATCCCGACGGTGCGCCACGCCGATTACATCGGCTCCTGGCTGGAGGTGATGCGCGAGGATTCCCGCGCGATCGTGCGTGCCGCCTCGCTCGCCAGCAAGGCGGCCGACTGGCTGCTGGCCCATCTGCCCAACGCCAGCACCGATGTTGAGCGGCAGACCCCGACGGAAGGGAGGGCTGCGGCATGATCCTTCTGACGGCGTCACAACGCGCGCAGCTTTTGGCCAATGGTCGCCAGGCTGATACCGACCACATTCCGGTCGTGAAATTCTTCAATCCCTTCGGCGCGGGCGTCTGGCTCGCCACCGAACTCGACGAGGATGGCGACATCATGTTTGGCCTGGCCGACATTGGCTACCCCGAACTTGGCTCCTGGAGCCTCAACGAACTACGCTCCAGTCGGCTGCCCTTCGGCATGGGTATCGAGCGGGATCTTCTGTTCACGGGCGATTTCCCGATCTCGGTCTGGGCCGAGACCGCCCGCGAGGCTGGCAGCATTCGCGATGCCGAGCGGCTGCTTTATCGCTCGGGCCGTCTGCCAGGCGGGACACGCCCCGATGCGGAGCCCCGGCGTTCCTGAGATCCACGCTCTTCAGCTTCGGCGCCGCTCTCTTCGGAGGAAGAGGGCGGCGCTTCTCCTCGTGACGCGGTGAAAGCTCCGGCGCCCGGCCGGCTGCCCGTCGGAGAACATCACCATGACGCGAAACACGAGAACATCCGCCATCGAACCGCAGCCGCTCCGGTTCTCGGCCCAGGAGCAGGCCGTGGTCTATGGAGCCCGGCAGATCCTGCTGCGCCATCTCAACCAGAACCCTGTCCTGTCCTCCTGGCAGGCGGTGCTCGACTATTGCGCCCTCACCATCAGGGGCGATGTGGAGCGCTTCCATGTCCTCTATCTCGACCGCCGGAACCGGCTGATCTTAGACGAGTGCCTTGCCACCGGCACAGTCGATCATGTCCCGGTCTATCCCCGGGAGGTGCTGCGACGCTGCCTGGCACTCAATGCCTCGCGTTGATCATCGTGCACAATCATCCGGCCGGCGACCCCGAGCCCTCGGCCGCCGACCTGGCAATGACGAAAGAAATCGGGAACGCCTGTGCGTCCCTGGGGGTGGTACTGCACGACCACATCATCACCGGTGCTGGCCGGGAGACCAGCCTGCGTGCCCGTGGTGAACTCTGATGGGTATCCGCGTTCATCCCCGGCTCGGCCACGAGAGGGAAAGGAGGGTGGGAGTTTCGTGACGGGCTGGTTGCCGGAGAGAGAGGCTCCCCGGCGTCCGTCATGGAGACCCTGACATGGCCACTGCCACGCAGAAAATCACCCTGTCGTCCTCGCGCGACATCCCCTTCAACAAGCTGGTACTCAGCCAGTCCAACGTCCGGCGGGTGAAGGCCGGCATCTCGGTCGAGGAACTGGCCGAGTCCATCGCCCGCCGCGGGCTGATCCAGTCCCTGCATGTCCGGCCCGAGCTCGACGCCGAGGGGCAGGAAACCGGCCTCTTCGAAGTGCCGGCTGGCGGCCGCCGCTATCGTGCGCTGGAATTGCTGGTGAAGCAGAAGCGCCTCAACAAGACCGCGCCGGTGCCCTGCGTCGTCTCGGAGGCCGGAGACGATATCCTGATCGACGAGGTGTCGCTGGCCGAGAATATCGAGCGCGCGCCGCTGCATCCGCTCGACCAGTTCCGCGCCTTCCAGGTCCTTCGTGAGAAGGGCATGAGCGAGGAGGAAATCGCCGCCGCCTTTTTTGTCGACGCCAAAGTGGTGAAGCAGCGTCTGCGCCTGGTCTCGGTCTCGCCGGCGCTGCTCGAGACCTATGCCGAGGACGGCATGACGCTGGAACAGCTCATGGCCTTTACAATCTCCGACGACCATGCCCGGCAGGAACAGGTCTGGGAGGCGATCAAGGATGGCTGGCAGAAGGAGCCCTACACCATCCGGCGCATGCTGACCGAGACCACGGTGCGCGCTTCCGACAAACGGGCGCTCTTCGTCGGCATCGAGACCTACGAGGCGGCGGGCGGCTATGTGCTGCGCGATCTCTTCCAGCAGGACGATGGCGGTTGGCTCCAGGACCCGGTGCTGCTCGACCGGCTGGTGGGTGAGAAGCTGAAGGCTGAGGCGGAGATGATCGCCGCCGAGGGCTGGAAGTGGATCGAGGTCGCCGTGGACTTCCCCTATGGCCATACCAGCGGCATGCGCCGTCTGGCCGGCACCACCATCGACCTGACTGACGACGAACGTGCCGAGCGTGAGAAGCTGCGGGACGAGCTCGACGCGCTGGAGGCGGAGTATGCCGAGGCTGACGAGTTCCCCGACGAGGTGGATGCCCGCCTCGGCGAGATCGAGGGGGCACTGGAGGCCTTCGAGGCCCGGCCGATGCGCTATGATGCGGATCAGATGGCCCGTGCCGGAGTCTTTGTCAGCATCCGCCATGACGGCCAGCTCGCCGTCGAGCGCGGCTATGTCCGTGCCGACGACGAGGCGATGGAAGGTCAGGAAGGGCAGGGTGCTGATGGGTGTTCTCCCGAGGGCGGCGAGGCCGGTGGTATGCAGCGCGCTGTCATCACGGTGGGCGGTACGGCGACCGAACCCGAGGAGGACGATGAGGTCGAAACCATCCGGCCTCTGCCCGATCGCCTCGTCAGCGAGCTGACCGCGCACCGCACGCTGGCGCTCCGCGATGCCGTCGCCACCAACCCGCATGTGGCGATGACGGCGCTGCTGCATCGGTTGGTCACCGATTGCTTTCTGCCGCATTCCACCAGGGGCTGCCTGGGGGCTCATGTCCGGGAGGTTCATTTCCCGGCGCAAGCCGACGACCTCGGCGAAAGCGTCTCGGCGCGCGCCATCGCCGAGCGGCACGAACGCTGGGGTGATCATATCCCGGCGGACGATGCGGCGCTCTGGGACTGGCTGGCCGATCAGGACGACGACACCCGGATGGAGTTGCTCGCCCATTGCGTCAGTTTCGGCGTCAACGCCCTGCACGAGAAGCCCAACCCCTATGGCGGTATGGGCGTCAGCCAGCACGGGCTCGACGTGCGCCTGTCCCAGGCCGACTGGCTGGCGCGGGCAACGGGCCTCGACATGTTGGCCGTGGGTTGGCGGCCGACCGTCGGCAACTATCTCGGTCGCGTGACCAAGCCGCGGATCATCGAGGCGGTGCGTGAAGGCGCCGGCGACCGTGCGGCGCAACTCATCGACCATCTGAAGAAAGGGGATATGGCGAAGGAGGCCGAGCGCCTGCTGGCCGAAACCGGCTGGCTGCCGGAGCCTCTGCGCATGGTGGACCGCGATGCCGATATCGCGGTGGATGCCGATGTCGACACCGAGGCGGACGATCTGCCTGAGTTCCTTGCCGGCGACGGCGAGGATGAAGACGCCACGGAAGACGAGGAGCAGTCGGTGGTCGCTGCCGAATGATCCTCAGACGGAGCGGCGTCCGCTGCCCCGTCTCATCCGTTCCGTTTCCGCAACTCGCCCGGTCCTCGTGACCGGGCTTTTCCTTTGGAGAAATCCGATGTCCGCACCTATCGATATTGACCAGATCTTCCGCGAGGACAGCGCCAACCCGCCTTCGGAGCGCACGCTGCCCTGGGAGGAAACCCGCGACGGTATCACGGTGGTGGTGGAGCCGAAGCCGCATTGGGCGGAGGATATGCGCGCCTTCCGTCTCGAAGCCCGCGCATATTGCCGCTACGCCGATTGGACCGCGAACGGCGGTCATGCCTGGTTCTACGGTCATATCGACACCAGCGGCAACGACGTGATGATGAAAGCGCGCGCGATGATTGCCCGCGAGATCGCCGATGGGCTCTGACTGAAGGCCCGTCCTCGTCTGACGATAGCCGCCACGGTCGTCCTGTCATCGGCCTGTATGGCTCCGGTTCCAGCTGCACGACGGTGCCGCTCATCATGTTCGGCATCGGTTTCCGCCCCCGTCCTCGAACACATTCCTGATGCCAGCATGGCGGCAAAGCTGGCCGGGCGAAGAATCTGCAAGGGGGTATCCGGCGCCTGTCGGATGCAAGACACCACCCCGCTTCCATTCGCGAACCTTGGTCCGATCCGTCACTTTGACATTCAACCCCGGAGGGGTCGGCTTACGCGCGCGTGCCGCCCTCGGGGATTCGGAGCTAGTCCGAACGCCCGAGGGTGAGTGCAGATCCGGTCAGACACGTCGGGCGCCTGTCGCGCGGGGGATGGTCCCCCGCCTCCAGAGACAGGAGCCAATCCCGATGTCCTATGCAGATGCCACCGCCTTCGCCGCCAGCCTCGCCACCACGCTGATGGTCGTAATCGTCGTGTTCCAGGCCGGGGACGGAACCCACGGCGTCATGCCCGCCGACGAGTTCGACGGCGATGAGGACATGGTGAAGCTGGAACTGGATCCATGGGCCTGAGGCGCGACAGCGCCTCATCCCAAACGGCCCGAGCACGGAGACCCGCGCTTCGGGCCTTCTGTGCTCACGATGGTCCCCCATCGTCGGCAGCGGAACCGGGAACAAGCCCGGTCGGAGAGGAAGAGTGCGGGCCTTTCGGCCGTGACGGGTTGAGGGCCGGAGAGAGAGGCTCACCGGCGCCCGTCATGGAGTGATCCTGATGACCTTTGCCCGTTCCGAAACCTTCCGCCCCATCGGCCAGATTCTGGCGGCCGATGTTCTGCCCGCGCTTTATCGATCGCAAAAGCTGCCGCTGCCCATCTCTTGCCTCGGTGTGGCCAGCTATGACGCCAGTGACGCGGCGAACAGCTTCGACCGTGTGATCCCGCTTGGCGAATGCCCGTCACCGGAAGATGCCATTCAGGCCGCGGCCTTGCGCCTATCGTGCGGTGATATTTGCACGGGGCCGAATAGCTTTCCGGATTTCCAGCCGCGCATCATGCTCATTCAGGACCGCGATCAGCGCCTGGTCCTAGGCGGCGAAATCCGCGCCGGCATTATCCTCTGGCAACAGCCGGTCACATCCGATGCCGAGGCACGCAGGATTGTGACCGAGGCCAGTCGCCTGCGCGGTATGGCGTTCCGGGCCTTGGATCTTGGGGACGCGAGACGGCTGCGTTACCGCGCCGCTGCGCTGGAGGCACGGTTGGTTGATCCCTTTTGGCGCGAGATCGCAGCCGATCTGCTCCGCCTGCCACAGGCCGCCTGAGCTTCACCCTTTCCATCCCATCCGGCTCGGTTTCACGCCGGGCCATGTCATGCCCGGAGACCATCATGGCCGACTATTTCACGCACTTTTCTTGCCTGCTTGACGTGGGCACACCCGAAAACGCTGCCCGCGCGCTCGATCTCTACAACGCACTTGCGGATGACAATGCCGCCGAAGATCCGCCTTCGGACGGCTTCCTGCTCTCCATCCAGCCAGAACATGGTGGCACTCAGCTCTGGATGCGTGATGACGTCACCGGCGATCCCGAGCATGTCATCCAGTTCGTCAAACGCTGCGCCAGGGAGTTCGGGCTGACGGGTCTATGGGGCCTTCAATACGCAAACAGTTGTTCTCGGCCGAGAATCGACGGTTTCGGCGGCGGCGCGCATGTCCTCAATCTCGCTACCGGCGAAACGCCGGACTGGATCTATACCGATGGCTGGCTTTCCTCCGTTCTCGAAGGGAGAGATCCCTATGCCTGAGGTTATCGAAACCACCGTCTATCGCTTGGGCGAATTGTCCGATGCGGCGAAAGACAAGGCCCGCGCTTGGTATCGTGAGGGCGGCTTCGACTATGACTGGTACGATGCGGTCTATGAGGATTTCCAGCGCATCGCGGAAATCCTCGGGTTGAACCTCAAGACCCGAACCGTCCGGTTAATGGGCGGCGGCACACGGCAGGAACCCTGCATCTGGTTTCGAGGCTTCTGGAGCCAGGGGGATGGCGGGTGCTTCGAAACCTTCTATGCCTACCGCAAGGACGCCTCGCGCCGGATCAGGGAATACGCGCCGCAGGACACCGAGCTGCACCGCATCGCCGATGCCCTGCAGGCGGTCCAGCGGCGTAATTTCTACCAGCTTCGCGCCGAGGCCAGCCATCGTGGCCATTATTATCACGAATACTGCATGTCGATCTCGGTCGAGCGTGACAGCCCGAGCTGGCAGGACATGACCGCCGATGCCGAGGACACCGTGAGCGAGGCGCTGCGCGATCTCGCCCGCTGGCTCTACCGCCAACTCGAGTGCGAATACGACTATTTGTCCTCGGATGAAGTCGTCGATGAGACCATCATCGCCAACGACTACACCTTCACCGACGCCGGACGCCGCTTCGGCTGATCTCGACAAACGCTCCACCATCCGGTCGGGGCGCTTTTTTATATCACCGTTTCCAGAGTCAGAGAGGGACCGGGACGGGTTGAGCCCCGGCGGTTGAGAGAGAGCGCCGTCCGGGTCTGCCCGTTCCCGCTCTCCGAGGATCCCCGACATGAACATCTCGTCCCCCGTGACCGATCCGGTCACGCCGCTGGCGGCCGCGCCCGCGATCCTGGTTGCCGCCAATCTGCTTCTTCCTCCTCTCGAACGCGGTCAAAGCGTCAATACGGCTGTCCTCCGCAGCGCCATGGAAACCGCTTTCGGAGCCTCCGACGCCAGTGGCGCCTGGGACTGGAAGCTCGCCTATGAGGCCGGCGAGGTGGCCACGGTGCTGTTCCTGCGCAAATACGGAAAGGCGCTTTTCCGCAAAGCCGGTTCTCCGGTTTCCCGGCTCGATGCTCTGACGAAGATCGCGGGGTTGTTGCCGACGCAGACCCGCCGCTCCGAGGAAAGCCAGAGCTTCCAGCAGTTTTCGACGCCTCTGCCTCTCGGCCTTGCCGCGCTGGCGGCGGCCGCGATCACGCCTGATGACGTGGTGCTGGAACCCTCGGCCGGCACCGGCCTGATGGCTATCCTGGCCCAGACCGCGGGATGTTCGCTGATCCTCAACGAACTCGCCGAGACCCGCGCCGATCTTCTCTCTTCCCTCTTTCCGGCCTGTCCCGTCATCCGGGTCGATGCCGCCCAGATCGACGATCATCTGGCCACGGACGTCATCCCGTCCGTGGTGCTGATGAACCCGCCTTTCTCGGTCATGGCCAATGTCGAGGGACGGATGGCGGATGCAGCCTGGCGCCATGTCGCCTCGGCGTTGGCTCGCCTTACTCCCGGCGGACGGCTGGTCACGATCACCGGGGCAAACTTCGGACCGGAAGCGCCGGCCTGGCGCGACGCCTTCATCCGCCTGCAGGACCGCGGCCGCGTGGTCTTCACTGCGGCCATCGATGGGGCGGTCTTCGCCAGACATGGCACCCGCATCGACACGCGGCTGACGGTGATCGACAAGCTGCCCGCCGACGATCCGTCCGTCTTCCCGGCATCAAAGGGCATCGCACCGAATGTTGCCACGCTGATCGGCTGGATCGAAAGCCAGCTTCCGCCGCGCTTGCCGGTGTCGCTGCCGAAGGTCGCTTCTCC
>Ga0114905_1000584_pt1 | contig 22706 bp, 24 predicted proteins | sample MalvireepMed_b05_FD_83499 | JGI IMG/M metagenome (GOLD analysis project Ga0114905, IMG submission 83499) | Marine viral communities from the Global Malaspina Expedition - Malaspina viral metaG DeepMed_b05 | ecosystem: Environmental > Aquatic > Marine > Oceanic | place: Mediterranean Sea...
CAATTTTACGCACAATATTATAATGATCCTAACGATAAGTCAACTTCCCCCATTAGCCGTGATTTATTCCGTTATTATAAACGTGAGGAATTGGAACATATTGCCAGTCAATGGATGATCCAAGGTAAACCTTGCTGGTTGTATTGTGCTGTTGATATGGCTGCTTCTACAAAGGACAGGTCTGATTATTCTGTTGTAGCAGTGGGAGCTATTGATGATGAAGGTAATCGTTACACAGTAGATATTAAACGGTTTAAGACTCAAAAGTCGTCTGAAATATTTGATGCTATTAAGGAATCGTATATATCATATCAATTTAAGAAATTACGAATTGAGGCTGTATCTGGTTTTCGTCTAGTAGCTCAGGATTTAGCTGATAGATTATCTGACGAGGGGGTACGTATACCTATTGATTTATATATACCTCCTAACTCTGATGGTAAGTTTGCCAGGGTTAACGGTATTTTAGAACCCCTCTATCAATCTGGTGCTATATACCACTATAGAGGGGGTAATTGCCAAGTACTAGAAGATGAATTAGTATCCGTCAATCCACTTCATGACGATACAAAAGATGCATGGGCTATGACATGTGATGTTATGATAAGACCTATACCTCGTAGACAACAAGGTTCCGATAACGTAATAAGTTTTCATAATCGTTTTGGTGGAGTGGCGGCGTAAAAAGATATGAGTAAGTCACAGTCAAGTGGATCAGTTCTTTCAATAGAGGATGTTGATGATGTTGCAGTTCGTATTGCAGAAATGTGGGAGAGGTACAATACTGAAAAACGCAATGCTCTTACTTTAAATGAAGAGGCTAGACGATTTGTATATGCAACTGATATTGATAGTACTACTGCCCAAGAGTTACCACATAAAAACAGAACACACCAACCTAAACTTACGCAAATTGCGGATACTTTGAAGTCCCAGTATTATGAGGCTTCTTTGTCAATGCCTCAGTTTTTTAGGTTTCCACCTCCTCAAAATATTACTGCCGCAGTGTCTTTAGCTATGGAAAAGTGGATTCGTGTTAAACTTGATCAGCGTAAGTTCCGTGAAACTACGGGTCGAGAACTTGTTAATGACTATGTTGATTATGGTAATTGCTTTGTCGGTGTAGATTATGTTATTGAACGTGATAATGTAAATAAAGTTAAATACAAAGGGCCAGCCTGGAAGCGTATTTCTCCATTAGATATAGTATTCAATCCTAGAACTTCTTTTATTAAAAGTCCTAAAGTGGAAAAGATGTTAGCTCATGTGGCTGATATTACAGAATTTCCTGAGAGGTTTCCTAATAGCGGATTCAAAAGAAAGATAATACAAAAGGCTATAAATACCCGTCACCCCGATGGAATTGATGATTGGGTTGAAGTAATTAAGAATCGTGGCCTTAATATGGATGGTTATGGTGGATTTGATCAGTATTTTAAGAATGATATAGCAGAGATTTTAATTTATAGAGGTGATGTATTCAATCCCAAGACAGGGAAATCTCAACGTAATCGAGTAGTATATGTCATGGATAAGGTTCATGTCATACGTAATGAACCTTCACAGGCTCCTTCAGGATTTGATGGTATTCATCATGCTGGATGGAGACTTCGCCCAGATAATACATGGGCTCAAGGTCCACTCGATAATTTGGTTGGTATGCAATATCGTATTGATCATTTAGAAAATCTCAAGGCTGATATATTCGATATAATAGCACAACCTGTAACTTTTGTTAAGGGTGATGATGTACAAGAACCATCTGAAGGTTATAGGCCAGGAGCAGTATATTATGGTGGTGTAGATAGTGATGTTAGGATGTTAGTACCTGATTCTACTGCACTTAATGCAGATAATCAGATTGCTAACTACCATCGTATGATGGAAGAATTTGCTGGGGCTCCACCTGAATCTAGAGGTATCCGTACTCCCGGTGAAAAAACAGCATTTGAAGTAAGCAAACTTGACCAGAATGCTACTATGATGTTTGTTGATAAAGCTCGTATTTTTGAGCGTATGTTAGAAACCATGCTTAAGGAAACCTTTGAGCTTATGTTGGTTAACTTCGATATTGAAGATTATACAGATATTTTTGGAGAAGGAGAAGAGGGGGATGCTCTTGAAGCTCTTGCGTTAGTGGATACTCTTAGTAGAGGAGAATTTATTGCTATGGGTGCGCGACATTGGACTCGTCGCAATAGAGAAACTTTGGAAATGAATAACTTCATGTCCGGTCCACTTCAAGATCCAAAGATTAGGGCTCATGTTTCTGGAGTTAAACTAGCTGAATTTTGGGAACGAAAATTGCTTATTGAAGATGAGGATATTGTTGAAGAAAATGCTGGAGTTAAGGAAGATGTCAGAATTCAAGCAATCGCTCAGGAAGAAGCTAGAGCTCTCCAAGAAGAAGCCGGGGGAGAAGCAATCGGTGTGGGGGATCAATCTGGGACTGGTACACAGACTTTTACCGGAGAAGAAACAGCAGCAGACCGTCAAAGCCCAGGCGGCGTCTTGCCCCCAGATGATGGAGTTCCTAGAGGACGTAATGCTGGAGGAGTACCTAGCTAAAACATTCACTAAGACATACGGTGAAGAACGGGCTTTCGCTGACGGTGAAGCCCATCAGGCACAACATGTTTATAATATATTGAAAGGACTAGAAGATGGCTGAAGCATTGACCGATGCTATGGAATCTGTTGAAGCAAAACCTGTTGAAACAGAAGAAGCCGATTCAAGCGGGAAACCACAATTTTTGAATAATCTCGTAGGCGAGGGTAAAAAGTATAAAAATACTGATGATCTCGCTAAAGCATACCACCACGCCAATCTCCATATTGATGAACTTAAATCCGACCTGGAAGAGTTTAAAGGTGGTAAAGAACTTCTTAATGAGGTTCTAGACGAAATTCGTAATTCCAATCCAGAAGAGAGTACTGAAGTCTCGGCCCCACCAAAGGCCCCGGCAGAGGCTCAAATCCAGACGGAAGATGTAGCGAAGCTCGTTAGTGATGAGTTTTCAAAGAAGGAACAAGAGACACAAGCTAAGAATAATGTCCAACTTTCTTTTGAAAAACTTACAAAAGCCTATGGTAGTCAAAGTAATGCTAAAGCTGCCGTGGCTAAGACTATCGGGGATGATGAGTATATCAAAAATACCATTGATAATCTCAGTCTTACAAGCCCGGATGCGATGGTCAAATTTATCACTGGTGTAACCCCTGTTGAAGCTTTGGCAGAGGGAAACACTCCCGGTGTTGACGCTGCCGCTGGCTCTACAATTGGAGCGGGCGGGTTGACTTGGGCTCAGTGTAGAGAGATCCGTAAAACAGATCCTAAACGCTATAATAGTCCTGACTTTCGTCAATCTATTGAAGCCGCAGCTAATGCGGCTGCTGCTAAGGGCGTTGACTTTTTCGCAACATAGGAGAAGGGAGTATCTAGATGGCTTTAGATACTGTTAACAACTCTTCATTAGTTCGTACAAATGTATGGGCAAATGAAGTGAAGGATGTTCTCCAAGAAGAGTTAATGTTGGATTCTCATATCCGATGGATTACTGAGTTTCCCGATGGCGATACTCTGAACATCCCGACCCTTTCCGAAATGACGGTTCGCAACTATTCCGAAGGTGCGACTATCACTTTGGATGATCCTACGACTGGTAACTTTACTCTTACTATTGATAAGTATTACCAGAGTGGGTTCAAGATTCCTGAAAAATTCCGCCATGATTCATTTTATGTGTCTATTGCGGAATCTAATTTTGTTCAGAAACTCACTCGTGCGTTGCTTGAACAGAAGGAATCAGACATTGCCAACTTGCAATCTTCGCAAACTGCCTCTGACCCCAATACAATTAACGGCGTAGATCACCGTTATGTTGGTACTGGCACAAACGAAGCTATAACTCTTGCTGATATGCAGAAAGCAAAACTAGCTCTGGATAAAGCGAAAGTTATGCGTGGTGGCCGTAGGGCATTTGTAGACCCCTCGGTTTCTTACGAATTGCAGCAGATCAGTAATGTTATCCAACAAGATGTTTATGGTGGTAATGTTCATATTAAAGAAGGTATGAATGGAACTGCTTTTGTTGGACGATTTGCTGGCTTTGATCTTTTTGAGTCGTTGTTTCTTGACAACGCGATTACTGAAACGATCACTGCTACTGCTCCTAGTGCAGGTTCGGCCACTGGTACAAGTGCCTTTGCCAACATGTTTGTTGGAGAGGAAGCTTTTATCGGTGCTCTCCGTGCATTGCCCGATATGGATGCTTGGTACGACAATAACACTCGTTCAGACGTTTACCATGTGACGATGAGATATGGCATTAAGTTATATCGTCCAGAGTCCCTGGTTATCGTCTTAACAGAATAGTAGGAGGGAAAGATTATGGCGCAAGTTAGAACTCCTGCTGGATCTGGTGCTGGAACTGGCACTGGCTCCGAACAGACTGGTAGCTCCAGCACCACGCTGAATGCACCACAGGATCTCACGTTTAATGAGATTCCTGGTGTAGTAAACGGTATGGGCTCTGGACATGTCTGGTACGATATTATTGATGGTACTCTATTTAGTGGTACTGTTGAATCTACCTCGTCTGACTTCGTGTGGCAGATGACCGCTGCTGATAAAGGCCGCATTGTTGGCATCATGTATGCTAATGGCAGTGTGGCTATGAGTGGTAGTGTTGGTTGGGAACTTGATTTTATCAATGACACCCAAGCTGATGCCACTTGTGCGTACTTTGGTTTCGGTTCCGGTACGGAAGCTGCCAAAGGCACGGACAATGACGTTGCTGTTGCTGCGGATACTACTGTTTATGTATCCAACAGCCTCACTACTGGTGCTTCTCACTTTAACGCTGGTGATCTGATTCAGGTTACAGCGGATCGTGACGGTACAACTGGTGTTGGTTCGTTCCGGTTGCTCGTTTCTTACGAGTCACAGGGCCACGTATAAGTTTGTTGGGGGGCTTCGGCCCCCCACCATTCTCGTTCTATGAAGGATAAATAAATGGCTGTTGAACACTCAACTCTCACGACCACTGATTTACATGAGCCGAAGGGTGTTGCTGCGGCTAATGCTGATGAAGTGTATATTGCTGATGGTGCTGCCAGTGGTTCTTGGACTGCTCATGATAACTTCGTATACCTTAATTTACATATTGCTGATATTAGTACAGCATCTAGTTCATGGGTTGTAGCTCCTACTGCTGGTAATATTACTAAAATCTATACTATTATTGATACTGCTATTACAACTGGTGATGCTACTATTACAGCAAAGATTAATACAGTATTAGTAACAAATTCAGCTATTACTATTTCCCAGTCAGGTAGTGCTGCTGGTGATGTAGATAGTTCTTCTCCATCTGCTGCTAGAACTGTAGTAGCAGGAGATAAGATAGAGATTCTTACTGATGGTGGCTCTACAGTTGCTTCTAAGGCTGTTGTAACTGTGGTTATAGTACCGACTTAAGGGTAAATCATGAAGCTTACACTCCTTGATTTAGTTCAAGACATGCTTGTTGCCACGGATTCAGAGAATGTATCCACGGTAGGTGAGACAGAAGATGCTGGTATGTGTGTTAATATTGCTAACAGGGAGTTTGAGCGTCTTATTTCTAAGTTTCGTTGGCGTCATACTAGATCCTTTTCTAAATTAGAGGTTACTAGTAATAAACATGAGATGACGCTTGCATCTAATGCTATAGCTCTTAACCCAGAAAGTGTATATTATTCAGGTAATAGAGTATTTTGGATGGATGAAGATTATTTTCTTGCCTGGACTATAGCAAGAAAGACTACGGAAAGTAATATAGAGGAAATCAATAATATCAAAGTTTATAATGATAGAGATCCTCAATATTTTACTAGCTTTGATGATGAAACTTTGATCTTTGATGCCATACCTACTGCATCTGGTCTTGTAAAAGCTGACACTGATTGTATCGTTTATCTGCAACCTACTTCCCGATTAACTTCTGATGGCGAGTTTTTTGATCTACCTGCCCAAGCATTTGCAGCATTAAGTGCTCGTTGTATTGTAAAGGCAGTTATGGAAATAAAAGGAGATACTCAAGGAGCACAAGCAGAGAAGCGTGATGCTGATAATGCTATTGCTGCTTTATCTCGTAATGCAAGGTTAGTAGATATTTTTGATGATCGCAGAGAACATATTATACCAAGACGTTCCATGCGTAATACTTTCAATAAAACAAGGATTATATCGTAATGCAAACTACGAATATAGCTAATTTTACTAATTCGTCTGGGTGGCATGTAATTCATAATCCGGATATTATGGTTTATGAAATAAAATCATCGAATGGTAAAACCAGACCTGGGACTTATACCCATAGACTATTTGCTGATAAAGCTCTCTATGATTATCTTGAGTTTATTCAGACTGCCGATTCTTCTAAGATAAAAAAGAGAAGAGCTAAAAAGGTTGAAGTTAAATCTACTCCCGTTAAACGTACACTTGAAAAACCAAAAACTTCTCGTGAATTAGAAGTAGATAGGATGGCTAGTACACCTTTGACCCCAGAAGAAATAATAAAATATGTCAACACGTAAACTTCAGTTACCTGTTTCTGGATTTACAGATGGATTGAATACTGAAGCTTCTGTTTTAAACGTCTTACCTTCAGAATTTATGGATGGTACTACTAATGTAGTATTACATCAAAATGGTTCTGTGCGTAGACGTAAGGGTGTGGATTTCTTAGGAGCTTCTGATTCAGGGGGATTTCTACAAACTGTTCGTACTTCATCTATTAGTTCCGAGTTAAAACAAGAATCTCCTGCTGTTAAGTTTGTTCGACTTACTGCTCCCAATGGATCTATTGTTGAAAGAATTGTCGCTGATATAAATAATGAGTTTTGGGTATTTAAGGTTACGGCAGATGCATTAACTAATATTGATGTCCCAACTCAAACTATTACTCGAACTGCTTCTGGTATTATTCATAGTGATCCCGAACAGAAATTTGTAAATATGCAGTTTGCTCAATCCGGTAATCGTTTATTTTTTGCTGGTAAGCATATTCATCCTGGTTATTTACAAGTATCTGCGGATAATGAAACACTTGAAGTTGTCTATATCAATATTCTTATTCGTGATCCTAATGCTTCTAAAATTAATACACAAAGAAAGAATGGTTCACCTTCTGTCGGGTACGAATGTATTAAAGATCATACCTCTGCTTCGGTTAATGAGCCAGGGGTAGGGGCTGATTGGGAAACGTTCTGGTTTGCTAATGAAGGATCAACTACATTTTCAGCTTGGGCTAGTTCAACATCATATACTACCACATTTCTTAATCGTTATGATAAAAGAATATCCGTAGCGAGTACTGATACGTTTCCAACTACTGTGGATTTCTTTGCTGGAAGAGCATGGTATGCTGGAGATCCCAAGTTTCCCAATAATGTATATTTTTCTCAAGTTGTTGTAAATGATGGTGATTTAGAGAAGTCTCATCAATTTGCTGATCCATTCGATACCTCTGATCCTGCTATTGTAGCTGATGATGGTGGTGTGATTGCCTTTCAGGGTGCAGGATTGGTACTTAGGCTTTTGACTCTTGGAACTTCACTATTTGTTTGCTCTAATACTGGTGTATTTCAAATTACTGGCCCTAATGCTGCATTTAAGGCTACTGATTATACTACATTTTCAGTACTTAAAGATGGTATAGATGGCCCTGAAAATGTTGTTGCAGTTGATGATGAATTCATTATTTATGGACAAGATACTATATGGCGGTCTACTATTCAGAGTAGCCTCAATATAACTACTTCTGGACAAGCTACGTTTAAGAGTCTTTCAGAAAATCGAGTAGAAACTCTCTATACTACTATACCCAAGGCTAGTAAGACTTCTGCAAGAGCTCTTTATAATCCTTCAGAGCGTCGAGCATATTACTTCTATAATTCTATTAGTACCGATTTTGATAATTCATATAGTAGTCTTGAACAACCTGGATATTCAAAGGATGTTCTAGTTCTTGATACACGGTTTCAAGATGATATCCTTCCTACCGAACAACAACAAAAACTTCGTAGAACCGTTAAAGGAGCATTCTTTTCTTACAGTTTTAATGACGGGGCTAACAGTGAGAAACCTTATATTGCTTGCCCATTCATAGCTCCCGATGTTCCACCTGTTGATGAAGCTGTTGTGGCAGGTGGTGTAATTATTACTGATGGCGCTACCCCAGGAGTAGAGATTGTAGCTTCTGGTGCTCCTGATCCTAAAGATGTTATTTTGGCAGTAGCTTTACGTAGATCTGAAGTTGGTGCCAATGCCACTATACAAGCAGCATTTGCTTCTTTAAATACTACAACTCTTAGAGATTGGAATTCTTCCTCTACTTATGCCATATCCTATTCTAGTCCTATATTTAGTGGTGTTCAAACAGGCGGTGATGCACTTCATAATAAGAATTTGACTTATATTCATCTAGTTTTTGAAAGAGTTGAAGGTGGGGTGCTTGATAGTGATGGAATTGATTTAACTCCTGGGGGATGTTTTTTAGCTATTTCATGGGATTATGTAACTAAAGAAGGCGCTCCTGGTCATACTAATTTTGGACAACAAGTTACTTCTGGTAACGGAGCTAATAATGTTACCACTAGTGATGGAACTCTTGTATTTAAGCGTGATCCAATGCGTGAAGTTTATGTCCCAGCACGATTTACTAGTGATGAAGCAGGGGCGGGTTCTACTGATTATAGTCATGTCTATTATAAACATCGTGTGAGAGGTAGGGGTAAAGCATTTCAGATGTTATTTCTTAATGATGCAGATAAAGACTATAATTTAATAGGGTGGGCAGAGCAGTTTCATGGCAAACCTGATTAAGTATCTTGCTAAAGATGTTATACAAATTGTAGAGATAATAGATAATGGAAAAGAAGTTATTGGAGTTATTCGGGCAGAGGTTGGTGAAGATATGTTACTTATGCACCCTCGAATTTATTCCCCCACTAAAACTAAGTTCTTAGAATTTCGCAAATCTTTTGAAGTATTTCTACGTTATATGAAATCCGAATATTATTATGAAAAATGGCATGGTCTCCTTTCAATGCCAAGTCTTTCTGATAATAAGAAGTGGGCTGATATGATTAGTAATAATAGAGCATATCCTGTTAAATACATTATGGGAAGGCCACTTTATGAGTGTGAAATACAATGACAGGATTTCAATATTTTTTAGCATCTTTTGCTCTTACTGCTCTTACTACTGCTTATCAATATATAGCAGAAGAAAAGAAACAGGATAGATTAGAAAAATTAGAGCAGGATCGACTTGCTTTAGAAACTAAGAGAGCAAACTTATTGGATGAGGAAAGTAAACGTAAAGGTCGTGCAATTGCTAGATTTAAGATTGGTGAATTAGTTAATCGTGCTGCTGCTCAAGGACTGGATCCAGAAAATAGATTTAGTCGAGGTAATATACAGGCTGTTGAGAGTAGTCTTAAGGGAGCAGAAACATTTCTTGCTGAAACTTCTGGTGTAGCTGCAGAACTTAGAACAAGTGCTTCTGATATCTTATCAGAGGAGAGAGAACCTACATTAGGGTTGGCTTCTTCATTAGCTGTTGCAGGAGGTACTGCAGGAGCAAGCGTTTTTGGTGTACAGGCCGCTAAAGGTAAATGGGGCGATGTTTCAACTTGGTTGGGATCATAAGATTAATGGCTACTATAGATACTGAAGCTGCAAGAACCCCTAGTCAGGGGAATATAGGCGGTGGTAGGCTTGCCGGAGGTGGTTCTGTTCGTGAGCAATTGATTTCTTCTGGTGCGGAGAGTATTACTAAACTTATTCTCACCAGTATGGAGGGTGCACGAAGAAGTCGTATGGGGCAAGCGGTTATAGATCTTGGCGCTAAATTAGCAATAGCTAGAGTTAATAATCTGGGAAATACTGAGCGCAAAGAAATAAAACGTAAGTTTGTTAGTGGATTAGCTGAAGGTGGTATGAATCCCGCAGATGCGGTGGAAGTCGGCAAATTAGTGGAAGTACAAAAACTTCAACAGATTAGGATAGATGCTAGGAGAACTGGACAAATAACTCCTCAAGGGGATATTGTTAGTATAGGTGGAGAAATTCCAGGTGGGGGAGATTATTCACAAGGTGTCGATCTTTTTGGTAATGAATTAAAAAAACTTAATGGTACAGCTCCCAATACTGTTGCAGCATATAAAACATTTATTGAAAATAATATCAATGAAATTAAACATAGAGGATTGAAACAACAATTTGAAATATCCTTTATGCTTGCTAAAAATAATCTTACTAAATTTCTTGCTGAAAGGGATGCCTTTAAGATATTTGGGCAAGGCCGTAAACTTGTTATAGCTTCTGATATTAATGCTGAGAAATTAGCTAAATTGAATGAATTTAGTAGACATGTTTCAGAGGTAAGGCAACAAATAACTTCTTCTTCTATAACTGAATTTGCTAACGATAGTGATAATACTCTTTCTAAAAGTAGTATTCAAGGATTATGGAAAGCACTTCGTTTAGATATTACGAATAAATTAACCAGAAATGTTGTGGATGAATTAGGGGTTAATTTTAAAACTCTTAACGATATTCTTAATGATGAGGAGACTCTTGTAAATACTTTTGCAGAGAATGTTTTTAAGATGGGACCGTTAGGGTCAGCTACTGAAAAACATGAAACTTTATCAAAACTTCTAAGAGCAAAACAATTTATAGCTACTGATGAATTTCGTTCTCAACTTCCGCCAGATATTCAAAAAATAATACTTCAAAGGGAATCAGGATTCTTAGATGCTGTAGTAAAAATAGCAGAGGTTGCACAGATAATTGGAGATACTACAACTGTAGAACAAGTTATTAAAGAGCTTGTTCTCCCCACCGCTGAAAGATTTGCTGAACAATCTATTTCTTATCTTGAAGATCCTAGAAAATTTGCTAATGAGAAAGGAGAAGTATTCTTAGAAAAAATACTTCAAGAAATTAGAGCTGTTAGAAATAATCAGGCAATGATTCGTAGTCCTAATTTGGTTATTAGGTTTGAAATTGCCATGAATCGTCTTGTAGAACAATTAGAAAACCAGGGAGAGGGGAGAGCGGCTAAACAACTGCAAAATGAATTTAATAAATTTAATACTGCTAATGAAAAGAAACGTATTATTGTTAACGAACGTGTAGGATCTCTTGGTGGTGGATAATCAATTAGTAGAAACTCAAAAAGAAGAGCATCCCTTTGATTTTAATATTGTAGAATCTAAAGATTTTACAATAACTAATACGGAAGATGCTCTAGCTGGAATTCCTACGGAGATAGATCCTGTTCAATCACCGCTTGTTTCTTCGTCTGAACAAGTTGTTTCCGATATGGCAGAGGTTAAGTCTTATGAAGAAATTAAGTTAAAGGCTGATCTTGAAGAAGAGGATCGTAGGAATAGAGCTATTAAAGCTTCTATTTTTAATATCCCTAGTACTACTTCTGATATGCTTAGAGTTGTTCGTACAATAGCTAGGGAACCTCTTCCCAATAAGTCTATTGGAGAAGCTGTATCTTCTGTTATCGGTAAAGAGCTTAATAAACCTATTCGTAAAGATTTATCCTCTGGTATTAATGTAGCTATAGGTCAGCAAATATCTAAACAAGAAGCAGAGAAATCTCTTGTATTACCTCCTGGTAATTTCCAAGCTAATATGCGTACTCCTAATTCTGCTGTAGAAAGTATTGCAATTCATTTTGGGGATAAGTCAGGGTCAGAAAGTGTTTCAACACCATTAGAATTTTTAGAATTTATTAATCCCGTTGGTGGAGAATCTCCCAAAGGAATGGATATTCCATTATGGGAGATGACTAAAGATATATTTACTTTAGATTTCGATGCGGATGATTTTGCAGAACGAATGGAATCTAATTATGGTAAAGATTGGGGATGGAGATTTACTGGATTTTTGGGAAAGGAAGTAGCTATTGATACGCTTATTCTTGGTGTTACTTTCTTTATCCCCCCTCTTGCTGGAATTACGGCTTTAAGTCTTGCTGCACGTCGGGCTGGGTTTCTTGGATCTGTAATCCGAACAACTGCTATTGGTGGAGGTGGTGGTCTTATACAATCAGGGCAGAACTTAGCTCTTGATAGAGATGCTAATCTTCAAGGTGAAATTATTGGCCGCGCATTAGGACAAGGTGGTATCGAAGTATTAGGTCATGGTGTAAGAGCTGGTATAAGAGCCTTCCGTGGCCGCAATATGAAAGAATCTATATCTATTAATGCCAAGGAGGATGGTACTAAACCTCTCACGAATAAAGAATTAAAAGCTGCCCTATCTCCTGAATCTGAAATTTCTGCACACTCTTCTCTTACTCGTGCTCAATTAGATGGAGTAGTGGCAAATTATAATAAAGCTACAAGCGATGTAGCTGATGCTCTTATGGATAATACTCTCCCCCCAGAAATTCGTAAAAGCCTTGCCGCTCACCTTGGTATTGATGCAGGTAGACTAGATAATATTAAATTGGATATTGTTCTTCCATTATTTAAAAATCAGAACGAGACTCTTCTTAAACAAGGACTTACTATTCCACTATTAGAGCGGCAAGGATCTGAATTTTCTAATTTAAAATATTTGCAGGGAATATATTTTGAAGATCTAACATCTCCTCTTCGTGCTACTAGTAGAAATATTAATAAATCGGTTATTCCTACTCTTTATAAAGGAATGAAAACTGTAGGACTTGCAGAACCAGAGAAACTAGCTCTTCAAAGTGGATCTAATTTTCATACTAGTAAATCATTTACTGCAAAACAAATTAATGGCTTCAATCAAATGTGGAGAGATGTTTATTCTGGTCTTTCCTCAAAAGAGAAAAAACTTTTAGGTGCTATTAATAAAGAAGGAGATGCTAACGAAGTCATATATGACTTTGTTGAAATTGCCCCCAAATTAACTGGGAGAAAAGTTTCTCCTAAAGTTCAAGAAGCATATCGCAAGTTTAGATTTGTTAATGATTTGACTTATGAGGTAGCAGATGCGGGTGCAGTAGCTACTCTTAAAGACAGTGTTTTTAAGACTAGAGGAGGATATGTTCAAGTTCAGAAGAGTGCTAAAGATCTAAAGAATTTTAAGGCTAATGAAAACGTATCTGTTAGAAAGTTTGACGAGAATGTTCAATTAGCTGTGGGGGAAAAGTTTACTATTAAGGCTAGAGTTCTGCAAAACCCTAAAAATGAAATTACTACAATAGTCCCCTATCGTACTGGTCATGTTCCTCGTTCATATCGAGATCAACAATTTGCTGTAGTAGTACTTAATAAAAATACGGGTAAAGTAGATTATGAAGCTACATTTGATAGTAATCCCGCAGCTACTAAATGGATGGACGATCGTAATAAACTCCTTAATTTAAATGAAGAAATTGCCATTAAAATATGGAATAAAATGGATTCCGGTGCTGGTGGGGTACATATGACTCGCCAGTCGGCTAAGTTAATGAGTCAAGTAGATGAACGTACTGCTGAATTATTTCGTAAGGGTTTATTGGATAATGGTATTGGTGAAAATCAAGTGAGGGTTCTTCTTAATAAGATGATTGCAGCTCCTGTTGTTCCTGGTTTTACTAAAGCTCGTGGAATAGGTGTGGCAACTTCAAAAAAGGCTCAAGAAGCTCGTCTTAAATTAGCTCGTAATCCAAAAGATGAACAAGCACAGAAAGAATTTGCCGAAGCTGTATATGAAGATACTCCAGTTACCAAAACTACTCAAATAAATTACTCCTCTTCTATAGCTCATAATTCAGGTTATGATAATTGGCGTAAGTATTCTTTTGATGATTGGTCATCTAGATATGGTCATTTAATTGAAGAAGGAAAAATTCCAGATCCCCTACTTCCTGTATTTAAAGATGCACCTCAATTTGGGGCCAAACAATTTCGTAAAGAAGTAAGTGAGGCTACAGATTATTCCAATTGGCTTAAACAAACTATTAAACATAGGGATTGGTTGGAAGATCGTTATGATGATATTCTTGTAACAACTTCTGATGCTATAGCAAGAAAAGCTGTTGAAGGTAGCGTGTCAGCAAAAGCTGTATCTAAAGTAATTGATAATCTTGTCCCAGAAGCTAAGGGATTAGAGAATACTCTTCGTTTTGTAGCTGCATTTCCTAAACTTCTTACTGGAAATACCGCACAAATTGTTGTACAAGGATCTCAGGCTGCTCTTGGTGCTGGTGCTGCTTTTGGGTTCAATCCCAGATTAATGGTTGGTTCCATGTATAAGCTCGGTAAAATAACTGGATTAGAAGCTGCTCGTAGATTAGGACGTAGAGTTCCTAAAGATCCTAAATTAAATAGTGCACGTCAAGTTCATAAAGAGATGATTGAGTCTGGATATTTTGCAGATTTACAAACTACGGATACTGCTTTTGGAATGAGTCATGGTCTTGATCCTTCTGCAATGCGTAAGACATGGGAGTTTACTAAACGAGTTGGTGCGGTGCCGTTTAGACTTGGTGAAGCTTTAAATCGTTCTGTTGCCTATGTTACTGTAAGAGATCAAGTTGCTTTTGCAATCTCTCAAGCTGAGAAAAAAGGATTTGCTAATTTAAAACCCGAATTGCAGCGTTTAGCTAGTGACTTTGATGGTAATTTAATGACTACAGCTTCTATCGGTTCTCATGCTTTTAGAGAGGCAGTAGTTGAAAAAGCAAAAGTAATTGCTCTTAGTATGGGTAAAGCTGGAGAACTAAGATTAATGTCTGGTTCGGGTTCTGTAGCATTGCAGTTTAAGCAGGTACTAGCAAAAGAGATATCAGTTATAGACAGTTCTCTTTTGTCTCTACGAGAGAAGATAGTAGGCGCGGGAACTATGATTGGGTTATTCGGGGCAGGTGCTATTCCTTTGGCAGGAGATATACTCAAACTTTCTGATTATATCTTTTCCAGTAAGGATGAACCCCTTGATAGATTATATTTTAAGGATCAAGCTGATGCCTTTAATAAGATGCTTGGTGATAATTTAGAGAGTTTTAGTGATGGATTTGTATCTACTGAAGGAGTGCAGCGGTTCTTTAAGAAGGGTTTAATAACTGCTGCTTCAGAGGGTGAGATTGATTTTGCTAACCGTGTCGCACTTGGTAATTTTATCAATGAAACATGGGATGTGCAAGATCCTCTTGAAGTAATTGTTTCATTTGCTGTATTACAGGATGTAGTAGATGCAGCTAAGAAACTTGGTGTAACTACTATGCTTAATCCATTGTCTATGATGGAGGTAAGTGCTAGAGTTCTTGCTGGTGAAGATTTTCGTGATGTATTACTTGATAAATTTGAACCCGACTCTACAGCCTCTAAATTGATCTCTGGAGAGGTGGAACTAGGTGGAGCTATTCTAGATGTCTTTAGGGAAAGCGGTAAAGTATTTTCGCAAGTAGGTAGTATATCCCGTGTATTGGATGTTGCTAACAGGGATATCGTGGCTCCCGAAGCTTACTGGAGAAATCCTTTTGCTACACAAACTTATGCTACTTCTGGGCTTAGGGGTATTCCAGTGGAACGTACACGATCCCGTGATATACAATTTTTACTTGGTATAACCCCAGGTAAAATTGTAGAGCATTATAGTAAATCTAGGACTGAACGTATTTATGCAGAAGCTATTAAAGATTTTGGATATGATTTGGAAGGAAAGTTTCGTTCCTTGTTTGGTGCACCAGAAGCACAGAAAAAAGTATCTGCTAAGGCTATCCAACAATTAGTTTTGTTACGTAAACATTTGCGGGATTCAGGTCTGGATACCCCCATTACTTCGGGTGCTTTAAAAAGTGTACATAACAAACTTACTAAACTTATTTTAGATATCCAAACTGGAGGAAGGTAATGGCTGATCGTCCAACAATTTCTTCACACCCATCGGGTGGGCGATATAGTGTTGCTACCCTGAATGCTAATTTCCAGGCATTACGAGATGAGTTTGATAATGTATTTGGAACTAATGGTGTAGGCGGGGCTAATAATTCCATGTCGGGTAATCTCGACATGAATACATATAATGTTATTAATGCTGGTAGTATACTTGATAGTGCTGGTGTCGATCTAGCACTACAATCAGGGTTTGCTGAAGAGTGGGCAAGTAAGGCTGAGGATAGTTTGGTAAGTACCGCTGCTGGTGGCAATCTGGTAGATGAATATTCCTCTTTACATCATGCCGCTAAGGCTTCTGCTAGTGCTACCTCTGCATCATCCTCTTCTTCTACCGCTACTACCCAGGCGTCTAATGCTTCTACAAGTGCTACTAATGCTGCTACAAGTGCTACTAATGCTTCCACTAGTGAAACTAATGCTGCTACAAGTGCTACTAATGCTTCTACCTCAGAAACTAATGCATCTACCTCAGAAACTAATGCTACAAGTATTATTTCGTCTATAGGTCTTAATTATAATTTTGATAGTTCTACTACTATGGCGGACCCTGGTACTGGTGACTTCCGCCTTAATAATGCTACTGTGGCTAGTGTCACGGCAATTGCTGTCGATGCTACTACCAATGATACCGGCAATCCCGATTTATCTGATTTTGTTGCTACGTGGGATGATAGTACTAGTACCATTGCTGGTTATATTGTAGGAAAGAAGGTTGGTACGCCAGCTACTTTCTTCGTATACTCTGTATCTACTGTTGCGGATAATACAGGCTGGCTTCAATTAACTGTTACTCATGTGACTAGTAATGGTACTTGGACTGCTGGTGATGATTGTATCTTCCAGTTTTCTCGTTCTGGTGACAAAGGCGATACTGGTGTTGGGGATATGAGTGATCTTATTGATGATCTTACTCCCCAACTTGGTGGTGACCTCGATTGTAATGGCGCACAAATCCAATGGAGCAAAGGTGCTGACGTAGCGTCTAATTCAGCACTTCCTGTGCTTACAGACGGTAATTATTTCGATGTCACGGGAACTAGTACAGTGTCGAGTATTAATACTACTGGTGGGGCTGGCACCCTTATTAAACTACACTTCGATGGTGCTGTTACGCTGACCCATCATGCCACAAATCTAATCCTTGCTGGTGCAACGAACTTCACGACCGAGGCCGGTGACGAAGTTGAGTTCGTTGAATACGATACAGGTAAATACCGTATGACAGGTTGGAGCTTGGCTGGCACGGCCCCAGGAGGTGGGGGAGGAGGTGCCTTCCTTGGCGAGGGTGCTTCCGGTGCTTCAGTAGGTGACAGTGGTGATATTATCAGGGTTAATCAACAGACATTAGACACTTCCCAAACTATGAGTGCCACTGATAATGGCAGTTGTGCGGGACCATTCAGTGTGGCTTCCGGCGTGACCTTGACCATCAACTCCGGCGCAACATTCACGGTGATATAATGAGTACAGTTAAGACAGATGCCATCGTCGCTGTTAGTACTAACGGCAATCTGGACCTCAGCGGCCAGGGGACGGGCGGCGTTGCGGTTTCCGATTACCTTATCCTGAGTAAGGGCGCTGATATTGCTTCTGCAACAGCATTGACCCTAGGAAAGGATGGTTCTGCCTTTGACGTGACAGGCACTACAGCCATCACTTCCATCGGCACTCAGGGTGTTGGCTCCCATGTAACTTTACATTTCGACGGTGCATTGACATTTACCCACCACGCTACTGATTTGATCCTACCGGGAGCGGCTAATATCACGACTGCCGCTGGCGATATAGCGGTCATGTACGAATACGCTTCCGGCGATTGGCGGTGCGTTAGTTACACTAAGGCTAGTGGTGAGGCAGTTGTTGCTGGTGGCGGGAAGATTGTGCAAGTCGTAAATGTTACGAGTGGTGCGGCGCAGACATCTACTGCTACCACATGGGTCTTTGATGATACTACTCCTCAGAATACAGAGGGTACGGAATGGCAAACACTGGCAATCACACCCACTAATTCTTCTAACAAACTCTTGATTGAGGTCGTTCTAAATTCGATGTTCCACAATCAAGCAACTCACAAAATTGGAGCCGCCCTGTTTCAAGATAGTAACGCCGATGCTCTTTCTAGTGGCTTACGAGTTGGGCCGACTGCCCAGTGGGGAGGTAGCATTGTATTCTCACACTATATGACGGCTGGCACTACAAGTTCCACTACCTTTAAGGTAAGGTTTGGAACAGCAACAGCGGGAACCCATAGCATAAATACTGATCATAATTCTGCTCGGTTCAATGGGACTATAGGCTCGACTATTACAATTACGGAGATTGCAGTATGACGGATATATCAATAGTGATTGGGTGGAAGTTCGGCCACCAACCGGGGATGGCTACACGCGATGGCGTTATTACGGATTTCCCCGGTGGCATACCGTCGCAAGCAGATCAAGATGAATGGACGGCTGAGTATGTAGCGCACTTGGCGGCAACAAGCTATGTCGATGACCGCCGCGAAGCCTACGGCTCAGTCGGTGACCAGTTGGACATGCAATATTGGGACAGCGTGAACGGAACAACTGTTTGGGCGGACCACGTTGCGGCTGTCAAAGCCGTGCACCCGAAGCCGGAAGGATAAGATATGTCAACAATCAAGACAGATGCAATCACCGCTGTCAGCACTAATACCGACATCTCAGTCGATGGTGATGGGACAGGTGTTCCTGATCTTGGGGCAGGGATGAAAGTAGGTGGTTCTGTCGGTATCCCGGTTAGTGAGTTACGTACCGGCACTGATGGTGAACTAATCACATGGGATGCTTCCGGCAATCCAACGACTGTCGCTGTTGGAACATCGACCCATGTGTTGACCTCCAACGGTGTAGGTGCGGCCCCTACGTTTCAAGCGGCGGCTGGTACTTTTGTCGAAAAAGTAACTTGCAGTGGTAATGCCACAGAAGAACTGGGCGAGGGAAATATTGAGGCCGGATATATTTATCGGCTCCACTTCCTTAACGTAAAACCGAGTGCAGACGCACATGTACTCGTTTTAATCGGTACAGGCGGCGGTCCGACATACTTAACTTCCGGCTATGCGGGGGACGGATGGAGGAATACGGGATCACATGGCGGTTATGCCAATCCGTCAACCAGTGTTCAGCTTGGTTCCGGGGCTGGCGGGGCGTCAGCCGGAGAAACCATGAATGCGACAATGCGGATTATGAATGCTGCAGAAACGGTTGAAACAAAATTTTATGTAAACGGCACATGGCAGGACTCCGGCGGCAACGAAAGCGGTTTTGCGATGGGCGCGGAACAGACAGGAACAGCAGCAGTTACCGGATTTCAGGTTAAATCTGCTTCCGGCAATCTGGCAAGCGGAGATATAGTTCTGGCACGGGAGAAATTATCGTGAGTAAATTTTTAGTTGTCGCACACTGGGACAGTAATAATTATATCACTGGATCAAACCATTCTGCGACCAAAGACAAGGCTGATGAACTTGTAGCTGTCATGGTCAGCGAGGGCAATTCTGGAGCATTCCATGTTTCTTACCCTGATAGCGGCGATGTTTCTACTTGGGTTGTTAACGGATCAGCAAAAACCGTTACCGATGGAACTAAAAATCCGGCAGTTGTCCAAGAAGAATGGGTTGTGGTCAGGGCCGAGCGGGACAGGCTTCTGGCCTCAAGCGATTGGACCCAATACAACGACTCACCGTTGACCAACGAAAATAAAGCAAGTTGGGCAAAGCATCGCCAGGAATTGCGCGACCTTCCGGCTGTCACTACTGATCCCGCTGATCCGACTTGGCCGAAAGCGCCAGAATAAAGGAGAAATATTTTGTCCACGATTAAGGCCAATGCAGTCGAACCAACGACAACAAACTCGGCACTAACACTCTCGGCCAACGGCACGGGCGGCATTGTTATCGGTACGGGATTTGGTTGTAGTCAACAGACGGTTTACGACCTTGGCACCAACAGTAGTGGAACCGAAACTTTGGATTCCGATAACGGCAATTTCCAGAAGGGCGTAAATGGAGGGGCGCATACTTTGGCTCCGCAGTCCCAGCTATCGACTATCGTGGTTCAATATACGAATAACGCCTCTGCCGGGACGTTGACCACCAGTGGCTATGACATCGTGACTGGAGATACGATCAGTACGACAAATGGCGATGATTTCATGCTTTATTCGACTGTTAATGGTGCGTTCCAGCACCTTCATGTGACGGCCCTGCAATGAGTTTATTTCCGATAATCGCGCCAGTCGAAGCTGCTGTTGTAGCCGTAGCATATAATAGCGAGGCTGCTGGAAACGGGTCCGATGCCTCATCATTTACTTTCTCCAGCCAGACGCTTGGCGCTGGTAAAATCGTCGTTCTTGTGGGGGGCGCGAATGAGTCAGCCTCGCTGAGCAGTGTCACAGTTGATGGCAACACGGCATCCCTCCTGGCGGACATTTCACCCGGTGGATCAAAACGACTTTCTGTCCTCCAGTACAACGGTAACACCTCGTCGTCCGGTGATGTTGTCGTAACCTATTCCGGTACGCAAGGCCGCTGCGGCATCGGCGTTTATCTCGTGACCGGAGCGGCGGATAGCGCAACGGATAATCTGGAGGCGACGGCCACATCTGCACCTTCTATTGCGCTGGATTGTCCGGCAAACGGCGTCATTATCGCGGCGGCTCTGACTGAAAATAACAATTCAGTTTCATGGTCAGGCGTCACGGAAGACTTTGAGGTTTCGACTGAAGCCACTGAGAACAGGCTCATCGGGGCGTCTGACGCCTTCGCCGCAGAACAGGTCAACCTGACGATACAAGCCACAGCCAGTACTAATGAGGTGAACTTGATCGGCATCTCATGGGGACTAGCATAAGGAGAAACTATGGATATTTTAATCAAAACATCGGACAGCACCGAGATTTGGCGGTGGCCCACACCGCCTGGGAAAGTTGACATCCCCGGCACAGGTGATGTCGTATTCCCTGCTCCAGATGACAGGCCACTGGCTATCGGCCCAGACCACTTTCTAGCCACGGCAACGGTTGTCGATGAGGCTATCGGTGACGGCCAGAAGCGTGGGCCGGAAGTTGTTACAATTGTCGGCCAGGAAGTGACGGTAACGCGGACATCAATCGACAAAGACGCCGATGACCTCCTGGCCGAATGGAAAACCGAGATGTCGGAAGCGACAAGAGATATGCCCGACTGCGTCGAGGCCGTTATCGACAGCATGGACGTGGCCCAACTGGGCCGATTGGGTCAGGTTGCAAAGGACCATTTAGCAAACAAGAAGATGGTAAGAGAGGCGAAGCCGTGAACAAAGCCCACGAGCAAATCCAACAGTTGAGTAGCGACACCGTTGGAAAGATATCGGTTGGGATTGGCGGCGGGGGGACGACTGCGCAGGTGATTACTGAGTGGGGTAATTTATTTGTTCTCGCTGGTAATGCAATTCTGGTAGCTGGTGGTTTATATTTATTAGTATTCAAAGTACGAGATAGGTGGAGAAAGGGGAGGTAACTAGTGAAGTTATTTTTTGTCTTAGTGTGGTTTTTATTTATATTTGTTACCCCCTCTATTGCTGAAAAGCCTAGAGTTTCTGACGGCTCTTCTATTCGTGTTGGTCATTCTCAATGTGGATCTACATTGACTTCAAGAGAAGCATTAAAGAAATTAAATGAAAAGGCAGTAGCATCAGCCTTAATGGATATAACATCTGGGGATACTGTAATTGTAACAATTTTTAATAATCAGTCAGGGGATTGGACTATTATGGTAGATGGCAAGAATGGTATTAGTTGTATGGTAATGTGGGGTAGAAATTGGTTTAACATTAAAGATGAAGGTGATAGTTTATGACTATCGTCCTGACGTGACACGCCAACCAACCCTGCGTATTTTGAGTCTTGGCGCTGGTGTCCAGAGCAGCACTATGGCGCTGATGGCGGCGCACGGGGAAATAACGCCTATGCCTGACTGCGCGATCTTCGCTGACACCCAAGGTGAGCCAAAGGCGGTGTATGAGCATTTGAAGTTTTTAATGTCCCCCAACGTCCTCCCCTTTCCTGTCCATGTAGTCACACAAGGAAGCCTAAAGGACAAGATCGGGCGCAAGCGGCCCAAAGGAAAATGGGCGCACCTACCAATCCCGGCCTTTATACAAGGGAGCCGGGGGACAATCGGTCCGGGGAACCGGGATTGTACGAGAGACTTTAAGATCGTTCCCATCCAGAGAAAGGCGAAGGAACTAGCCGGCATCACCAGGAAAAAAGCCCCAGACCACCCTGTGGTCACCCAATGGATAGGCATTTCAACCGATGAGGCGTCGCGTCAAAAGCCCAGCCGGCACGCCTGGTGCGAACATCGGTTTCCCTTGATTGAGGCGGGGATGAGTCGCGGGGACTGCCTGGAATGGATGCGGAGACATGATTATCCAACACCGCCGAAAAGTGCTTGTACGTTTTGCCCCTACCACAACAGCACCCTATGGCGCGACCTCAAGGTGAATGACCCTGAAAGTTTTGCAGAGGCGGTGGAGGTGGATAAGAAAATCCGTGGGGTTTGGGAGGGGAAAACCATATCGCTCCACTCATCGGGAAAGCCGCTTGAAGAGGTGGACTTTCGCAACTTGGAGGACAAGGGCCAACTCAACATGTTCAACAACGAATGCGAAGGGATGTGTGGGGTATGAGCAATCCCCTGATCGTCGTGGTGATCGCCCTGATCCTCTCTGGCTGCGCGGCGGCTGGGTACGTCACCAGCGGCGTCGGCGCGGCCC
>Ga0114905_1000590_pt1 | contig 22526 bp, 14 predicted proteins | sample MalvireepMed_b05_FD_83499 | JGI IMG/M metagenome (GOLD analysis project Ga0114905, IMG submission 83499) | Marine viral communities from the Global Malaspina Expedition - Malaspina viral metaG DeepMed_b05 | ecosystem: Environmental > Aquatic > Marine > Oceanic | place: Mediterranean Sea...
TAATTGGATTGATGCAAATGGAAACTGTTACTACCGATAGCAACGCTGGTGATGATTCTGGGGGCAAATTTACTTTATCCACCAAACCTGAGGCAGGTACAATTGCTGCCCGGTTAACAGTACTTAGCGCAGGTGATGTAGGCATTGGTGTTGCAGACCCTGATACTAAGCTTGAAATACTTGATGCTGCTTCAACACAGTTGAAGCTTTCTTTTGATGGTACTGATAACTGCACCCTAGGTGTTGATACTAATGGGATGCTAACAGTCACACCTTCTGGTGGGATGATTACAAACACTGCTGCCAATGGTGTCATCAATAGTGCTGCACTCATGAGCAAGGGTCCGCATACACACCCAGACAGGTTCGTCAAGAATACAGCCGCACCTACCCATGGGTCAGGTGTAACTAATAACTGGACTTATGTTGATGCTAGCAATTACAGCAACGCACAGTTGACAGCACCTTCTACTTCTGCAAACGCAATTAGGCTTTTCAAGTGGCAACCTGGCGCTGCATATACAGATGCCAAGAGTTATGCGTTCGTTCTGCCCACCTTGGATGCAACTTGGTCAAGCTCATCCAACTATCTAAAATATAGGGTTATCGTTCAACAGGGTACTGCAATGGGTTCTCTCTCTACCGGTGTAGCGCTACAATTGGGAGCCGCAGGTGGATCTGATACCATCAATGGTAGTACCAGCAATTATACTTTTGATACAATTGGTTCCACCGGTGCTTCAGCAAAAGACTGGACAGTTGATGTGGTTGGCTACTTTGATGGAAGCAAGACTATCTGGGAAGTCGTCCAACAAGCACAGTGGGGCTAAAAGAGTGTGCCTAGGCAATCTAAGAAAGCTTTAGAAGAAGTCAAGAAGTGTCAAGGAGACTTTGCCTACTTCTGCAAGTATCTTAAGATTCTAGATAAGAGTGGTAACATTGTTCCCTTCAAACCAAACTATGCACAAAAAGAATTCTATCAAACTTTAGAAAAAAATCCGTGGATATATACTTTGAAGGCAAGGCAGTTGGGTATGACAACTGCAATTGCTGCTCACCTCTTTTGGAAAGTACTTTTTACGCCCAACTTTAAGTGTGCTGTTCTGGCACATACTCAACAGGCATCAAAGAACATCTTTGAGATCTACCATAGATTTCATCAATACCTACCTAAGTTTCTTAAGTTCAAGTGTGATACTTCTAACGTTAATGAGTTGAAGTTCTTTCATGGTGGTGGCTTGAAAGTATCTTCAGCTACATCTTCTCACTTTAGAGGTTCAACGTTTAATGCAATCCATGCATCAGAGCTTTGCTTCTATAATAATTTAAAAGAAACAATCGCATCAATCTTCCAGACTGTTGCTGATAATTCAGAGATCATTATTGAAACTACAGCCAATGGACTTAATGAAGGCTATAGGCTATGGATGGAAGATAATGGTTTTGGTAAACTGTTTATTCCATGGTATACGGATAAGACCTATACCTCCTCTCCCTTACCTAACAAAGGGTTAAATGACTTTGAACGTAAGTACAAAGCCAAATATAAGCTCACTAATAAACAGATGGGGTGGGTTAGGAAGACTATCGACATTAGGTGTGGTTCTGATATCAACATCTTTCATCAAGAGTATCCTGCTTCTGCTAACCTAGCCTTTATTACAACTGGTACCAAGTTCTTTAATTGTTCTTTCCCTGAGGCTCTTAAGCTAGAACAAACGGGTCTAATAGAGTACTCTCCTCCTGTACAGTATCGTTCATACGCCATGGGAGTTGACTCTGCAAGTGGTTCACCAACTGGTGACTATTCTGCTGCAGTTGTTGTTGACATCACTGATAGACGAAAGATGTTTGTAGCTGCCACTTATTACAAGAAAGAACCCCTTTCAGAGTTTGCCTCAGCATGTCTATTGTTAGGTAAGAGGTATAATGCCCTAGCCTGTATAGAATCTAATAACATTGGTATGTCAGTCATAGACAGATTCCAAATGGATAACTATCAGCACCTTTATAGGAGAACACAATATGATAAGATCGGTAACCAATGGGTAGAGAAGTTAGGATTTAATACATCACCACAGACAAGACCAATGATGTTAGCTAGATTACAAGAACATATTAATAAGAAGTGGTTAAGTCCTGTGTGTCAAAGAATCAAATATGAAATTAATTCTTTTGTATATAACCAGAATGGCAAACCTGAAGCAGCCTCTGGTCAACATGACGACCTTGTATTTGCTACTGCCTTAGCTTTGATGAGTATTGATCAGGCAGACTCTTATACTATGGAGGTTGAACAAAAGAATAGACCACATGGTATTGCTGGTGTTTTGGAATGGGAAGCTAATACAGGAAAACTATATAAAAATAATCAAGGATTCTTTGATGACGAACCTTTGTTTAAGAATCCAATGTCAACAGAACAACGTTTAGAAGATAAAAAATTAGGAATCGTATGAGTGAAAAAGTAGACTGGAAAGCACTCAATGAAAAGGTTGCTAATATGAAACCTAGAAGGAAGGGTTCCTCTCAGCTTACCTTTAGAGAGATTGAAGAAATTAAAGAGAAAGTATGGTGGGAAGAGTACGATGTCCCGGGCGGTATAGTTAGATTGGCTAAAGAGTATAACTGTGCTAAGGGACTAGTCTCAAGATACAAGACATTGACCGCCCAAGGAAAGGGATGGTGAGGTTAATCGTAACATTTGAAAATTTTGTATATTTATTATGAAAAGTGTGGGGCATAACCCGTCGTGACAGGCACGTAAAACTGGAGGTAACAAATGCCACTTTTGGACAACACAGCGTTAGATAGCTTAGGGGAAGCACTAGACCAAGACTTCGAACCCAAAGCTGAGGATTCCTCGCTAGAATCCAAACAAGAGGAACAGGTAACACCTGAGCCTCAGACAGAAGAAGCTCCCAAGGAGGAGTCAACAGAAGTAGATGAATCTGGACATCCGATTCCATATGGCAGATTCAAGAGTGTAGTTGAGACTAGGAATACACTGCGGAGTGAGAACGATACTCTCAAAGCTCAATTACAAGAAATGGAGAGTCGATTTAAGAATCTTAAGGCTCCTGTTGCTGGGTCGGTTGAACCACCCCCTACGGAAAAGACAGATTGGTTAGATGATTATCTTGCAAAAGATACTGTTCGATCTGGAGTTCCCGAAGGTTATCGTGATGAGACTACTCAATACCAGCAATTAGATTCTAGGATTCAACAGTTTGAGATTAGAGAAGCTCAGAGTGAACTTCAACTTGAACTGCAAACAGCTAAGGCTAAATACCCGGCTGTTAATGATGACATTCTTCTTCATGCAGTTATTCAGGATCCCACTGTGGATGTAATGGATGTTGCAGAAAAATATAATACTTATGTTGCCTCAATCGAGGAAAGAGCTATTGCTCGCCATCTAGAGGAGAATAAGCCTAAGGCTGCTCCTAGATTAAATGGCGTTTCTTCTGGGCACACCCCAGGCAGTAATACTGCCAAAGGTAAGCCAAGAACTATGGCAGAAGCCCGTGCTGCTGCTTTAGAATTTTGGAAAAATAGCTAACAAGGAGGATTTATAATGGCTACTTTAACAACGCTTGATGCTGTCCTAAAGGAATTTTATCTCGGACCAATACAGGATCAATTAAATAACGAGGTACTTGCGCTTGAACTCATGGAGAAGGCAAGTGTAGATTGGAGTGGAAAGAGGGTTATCATCCCTGTGCACACTTCACGGAACTCTGGTGTAGGCTACAGAGGAGAAGGTGGGACACTACCCACTGCTGGAAGTCAAGGCTTTTCGCAACTCACTGTTAATGCCGAGTTCCTATATGGTCGGTTCCAAGTTTCTGGACCCGCCATCGCTGCTGCCAAGACTGGTGGCAAAAACTCATTCATCAGTTATGTTGATGCTGAGATGACTAAGCTCGTTTCTGATATTCGCAATGAGGCTAACCAACGTACATTCGCTGGTGGTCGTGTTGTCGGTTATCTCAATGAGAAGAAATCTAAGCTAGCTAACGTTACATGGGAGTTTACCGGTGATAGTGCTCGGCTAGCCCGAATGCATGATGCATGTCGAGGGGCTGCAGGAGGTCCATTTGAACTTGCTGTGACGCTAGTTCGTTGTGATACTCTAGAGACGATCTCTCAAGAGAGGATTCGGGACGTTGCTGCCTCTACTGCTATTGATCAGGCTGCTGGTACAATTCAGTTTGTAGGAGCGGTTGATACACGCACCGACGCTGCCGCCGCTAGTGTACCTGCGGGTACTGCAGTCGCCGTGATCGTTCGGTATCGTGATCAAAATGCTGTTGTACAAGGCTTGATCGACGCCGGTGCTACTGCTTCCCTACTAGAGCTTACTGCTTGTGGTGGGACAGGAAATGCTGCTAGTACGGTACAGGAGCCTCTCGGGGTTTTCTCCTGCTTGCATGATCAGGAGTACTTTGGACTTGGTACCGGTGGTGCCCCTGGTGCAGTTGCTGGTGCGATTAGAGATGGTTCTGGTGAACTGATTGGTACTGGTCACTGTACTCTGTCTGCTGATGATAGTCGTGCTGCCCTCTCTCTTGGAGAGTTGCAGAGGCTTATTGATCAGCTTGACATTGATTCAGGCGATGCTCCAGATGTGATGCTAGTGCACCCTGTATTCCGACAGGCATATGCCGGTTTGATGGTTGCTACTGCGAATAACAACAACAACCTTAATAAGGATGTTGGATCTGCTGGAAAGGGAGATGCTGGATTCAGTGCTTTCTCTTTCAACAACATTCCATTCAAGTCTTCTAGGCATTGTCCTAAAGGCATGGTCGTTGCTCTGCATACGCCCTCTTGGAAGTTGACTGAGCTTGAGTCTGGTGGGTTTGCTGATCTCGATGGGGCTGTTCTCAGCCGCACTGCGAATGCAGATAACTGGGAAGGGTTCTATCGCTGGTACTACAATCAGGTTTGTCTCCGACCGAACGCTAATGGCGTCTTGGTAGGATTCAGCTTCCCTGGTTCTGCTGCTGGTGCTTAGACCTTAGGTCAGGCTAAATTAGGCTTTAAGGGGCAGGATGGTTCACACCGAACTGTCTTGCCCCTTTTTTGTATTAAGGAAGATATGGACTTTATATTACCAATTTTTATGTTTTTAGGAATAGTCTTTGCAGTCCAAGTGAATATTATCACTTGGTTTTTTATTGAAAGACTACATCTTAAAGTTAAAGAAGAAAAGGCAGTTGAGAATAGAAGTCCAGTTTCAGGTTACGCCACAGTGTTTGCAATGGAGGATGACTAATGGCTTTTAAATTTGGTAAAGATGAGGGAGTCCCGGGACATAAACGGCGTATGGCTGCTTTAGAAATGGCAAAACAGAGAGAACACGCATCTGACATGGCTACTGCAGACGCTGTTGGAATGGGTCTAAGTATAGCAGGCGCAATTGCCGGGGGTATATTCGGTGGTCCTGCAGGAGCGTCGGCAGGGTTCAAAGGTGGACAAGCTTTAGGTAGTCTAGGAAAAGCTGCTGTAGCATCAGGTCAAGGTAGATCAGGTGAAGCTACGGAACATCTTAAAGGAGCGATTGGTGCTGGACTCAGTACTGCTGCAGATATAGAAGGTATGGAAGAGGGTGCTGAAGTTGCTAAAGAAGCTTCTGATATTGAAACTAAAACATCAGCATTGACTGACCTATCAGATGATGATAGCTGGGCTGACAAATGGATTGAGAAAGGGGAAAGAGTTAAAGAGGATCGTAGACTAGCAAAACTTGATATTAAAAAGAAAGCTGCTGCAGAACGAATCTGGGGTGAGTCTATGGCTGCAGATGCAGGATTACGAGACATTTATAGAGGCAGAAAATAATGGATTATCCTAATCTAAAAACTCCTTTAGCCAAAGCTAAAACAGATAAGTCGACTTATACTAGATTATGGGACTTGGCTTTAATGTATTTGCAAGGCAAACAACATATTGTCTATGACAAGAATTTAAAGTCTTATGTTACAGCTAGGATGGATCAACATAAAGCACAGTACACAGTCAACCTCTTAGTTAACATCTATCGACACATTGTTTCTAGACTGGCGGTTGAGTATCCCTCAATTTCAGTTCTTCCTGCTTCTCCTTCAACAGAGGATATTCTAAAAGCTAGATCCTCAGAAGAAGCACTTAAATATTACTGGCACAGTAACAACATGAAAGAAGTTATTAATGAAGCCGTTAAGTGGCTTGTTAGTACTGGTAATGCTGGACTACAAACATTCTATGATCCCGATCTAGAGTCAGTTGGCACTAAAGTAGTTTCTCCTTACGATATATTTTATGAATATGGTGTTAAGGGACCAGAGGAAAGTCAATGGGTTGCTGTTAGGCAAGTTGTTGTTAAAGAAGAATTAGAGAAACGTTTTCCTAGATTCAAGGACAAGATATCAACATTACCAGAAGCAGTAGTATCTTATGGTGGTGGTAGCTGGGAAGACGCACCAGAAGGTAGAGCAGAGGTTTATGAAGTATATTGGAAGGATGGTAGATATGCTTTGATCAACGGAGACTTACATCTATTTGAAGGAGAGTACCCCGTTGGCGCAACGCCTGTACAACTAATTCGTTATACCGATATTCCCTATAGTTTATGGGGAGTTGGTCTTGTCTCTAATCTATTAGATCTACAATCACTCTATAACAGAGTTAGAAATCAAGTTGTTGATAATGTAGACCTTATGAGTCACCCTAAGTGGTTGATCCCTAAGACAGCAGGTGTACCTGCTAATTCAATCAAGGGTAAGCCGGGGGAGAAGATTTATTATAATGCTGCTAGTCCTCCACCACAACAGATTGCTGGCGCTGGATTACCACAGTATGTTATGAATCATATTCAGCAATTGCAAAATGAAATGCTAGATGTTGCTGGATTGCATTCAACGTCAGTTGGAAAGAGGGCTGTAGGTATTAACTCTGCTGCTTCTATTAATGCTCTTTCTGAAAACGATACTTCGCAACTTCAAGTAACACAACAGAATATTGAATATGCTGTACAGAATACAGCCAAAACAATTCTAATCTTCATGAAGGAATATTACGATAAACCAAAGATGATGAGAATGTTGGATGGTCAAGGTTCTGTCGTATTCAAGAGTATTTCATCGACCGAAGTTGTTGATACTCCTGAGATCTTTATCGAAGCTGGATCACTCTTCCGAGATGAAACTATGGACAGGAAGCAGAGAATACTAGACATGGTTGAAATGGGTATTATCGATAAGGATGAGGCTGCTGCTGAATTACACTTTAAGACAGATAACAAGTCTATCCTAGATAAACTAGCCACTATGTCGCATGCTCAAGATATGCTTAAGGCTGCTGTCGCAGGTAGAGGAATTGAATTCTTCCCAACAGACGATCTAGATTTGATTGAAAGAGTCTTTGCCGAGTATATTAGAAGTCCTGATTTCTATGAACTCTCACCACAGTTGCAACAGCATGTATCCAAGATTTATGGACAGATATTCCCAGCCAAGGGACAGAAGGCACAGATGCAGCAGCTTAAGTCTGGTGGCGCTAAAGCCGCTAAACAACAAGGTGCAGAGGCTGATGCTAAAAAGGCTAAGGCTAAGGCTGAATTAAACAAGGAACTTTCCTTCTTTAATCGTCCTGCGCAAACTCAAGGTAGAGGTCCCGGGCAGCCTGCAACTCCCGAAGAGGCTGCAGCCAGAGGTGCTGAAGCTGCCATGGGTGGTGGTGTAGGAGGAGGAGGCTGATATGAATACAGGAGAAATTAAACAACTATTCAGAGATTTCACTGATGAAGCTGATACAACTTTTATTACAGCAGCTAATGTAGAATTGTACTGCCAGATTGGATATGATCAATTCCGTAGAAAGGTTAGTGAGTATGATCCCTTCTTTTACACTCAGACATTCACCTTTGATGTTTCAAGTGGTAATGTTAATCTAAGTACACAAGCGCCTGTAGAGGAAGCAGCAGTCTTTCTATTAGGTTCTGGTGCTACACCTACTGCTCCACACGGTAAGATGTCTCAACTTATTAGAGTCGGTAGTTTGACTACCGGCAATCGATTACCTGATTATTGGTTAGAGGGTGCTTCTTCTGAAGACGAATTGATTAATACTGTAAGGGGTTATCTTCTAAAAGGGCAAATTCTAAACTTTAGTGAGGAGAGTTTAAGTGCCACCGTAAGAGTCGATTATGTTCCTGTACAGAATATTGTTGGGGGATGGGCTGCTGCTGCAGCTTTTGTTGATGACCTGTCAGAATTTCATGATCTAATAGCTTTATATGCATATGGCAATTATGCTGTTAGAGATGGCGCTCCTAATCCCACAGTTGATGCCCAACTGTTAAGAAGAGAACAATCACTTATAAGTTATCTAAGCCATGGAAGATCTCAAGAAGCAGCTAACCATGTGAGTTATATACCATAATGGCTGTCAAAGGCAAAGAAGTAGAACTCCTAGTTGATGGGATGAATGCAGATTCAACTCACAAAGGCGCCTATATCCAGAATATGGATAGGCATATTAACTGGAAAGTTCGCAAAGGGTTTGGTCAAAACTCCCAATTTGATACAACAATAGGTTGGGATGACTGGGAATTTATCAAGCATGTTGGCTCTAGATATATTAAAACTAACTTTGGGCACGAACAAATTATCACTATTGGTTTAATTAGAACATTTACTGGTAGCCTAGGAGGCAAGGATACTGTCAATATTGTATCTAAGTCAAAACGAGTAGGACAATACGTTCTAGCCTATATGGTATCAATTTATGATATCACCACAGATGAAGTATGGGAAGAGATAGTACATCCAAATACAAATAACGTTGCTCTAAATGGTAGTAACTGGCAGGGTGATACTAACAATATGAGAGATCTAAGGGGTCGTTATGAGACATACTTCCAAGATGATATAGAAACAAACCTATTTGCAGACTCTGATGCTGCGTTCTTCTTTGAAGAGGTTAATGATACACTTTTCCTAGGTGACTCTAGGACAGGTATTTTAGCTTATATCCCAGCAGTATTTGAAGGATCTCGAATTCAATCAACGGATGGTGTGCGTCACAACGATTGGGCGCTTGGTTACTCTGAATCTTCCAGACTGCGAAGAGTTGCGCCCCGTGATGGTGACTTTGCTGATGCATACGCTTACCTAACAGAGACTGAATTTCCCAACCCTATTGACATTACCTCAGTGTTAAATCGTATTGTTTATGTAGATAAAACTACAGTCTACTTTAGTGATATTGGTAATCCCACCAGCATCATTGCTGATAATATACTTCGAATATCTTCAGAAAATCCAATCACAGCAATAAAAGAGTTGAATGGCAATCTTCTTATTTTCACAAAGAATGAAACATTTTATTATCAGCCTTCTGTTGGAGTTATAGTCTCAGCAGGTAGATTACAGAAAGTTTCTAATCAAATTGGCTGTGTTAGTCCAAACACAATTGTTACTGCTGAAGGCTCTGCTTTATGGATTGATACAAATGGTGTATATACGACCAGTAATGGCATGTCAATTAATACCATATCAAAAGGTATAGAGAAGCTTTTTACTGATTATATCAGCAATCCTCTTTCAAATTTCTTTAATAATAGTGGTATCATATCTAACGCTTCTCTTGGTACACTAGATCAGGGCAATCTGATTTTTAGATTTGATTCTGAACAAGTAAATATCACCTTTGATCATATAAGAAAGAGCTTAATATTTTCTATTCCTAAAGAAAATATAGCTATGATTTGGAATAGTGGTGGTTGGAGTGTGTGGAACTTCGAATCAATTGCAGCTACTACTAACCCTGAAGCTATAAAGAACGTTGATAATCCATGGTTTGTCATGGGAGAAAACCAGTTATATCTAATTGGATCTCCTGACAGATATAATATTACTAATGCTGCTCGGTTTATTACTGGAAAGGATGGTACCAATCCAGCATCTACTAGTCTAACTAATCAACCTACTACACAAACACAGGGTGGTTCATATTACATATTAGAATATGGGAGAGGAGGATCTCCTGATAGAACTGTTATTGCAAAGAATAATGGTACTAGCGTACAATATACAACAAAAGATAGGGTTGTTGAGGACCGTAGAGTTGCTCAAGGACGCTGGTATTTCAATCCTGATGGCGACTATAATACAGATAACAACACAACTAGACAAGGGTTATTTGAAATTGGTGAATGGGTACCAATTAAAAAAGGTACCCTATTACCTAGAAGCAGAGCAGGCGTTCAGAATACAGTGCTATATGATAAATCATTTTTAGTACCAGTATACTTTACACCTGATACGTCGTGGAGTTCATCAGCCCCTAGTGTCGCAACAGATATAGCTGCTTCATTTCCTGGCTTACCCACTGACTTGCAACTCAATTTTGATTTTGATAATGTGCATTGGGCTTTCTATTTTAGAGAAAATAGCTTAAGCTCACTTGATGATTATTATCAGATTAATGCAGTCTTTCCTCCTGAAAGAGTACGCTCAATGGGTGGATGGGGATCAGATACATCTGCTCCGGTACCGGGATCACACGGCATCTTTGTTAAAAAAGGAGGAGGTGGTGGTGGATGGATACTTGGAAGAGATGGTTGGCAAGTTGATGCTGTCTTTAGTCACGATCAGATTAGAGCTTTAGCATCATATCAGTATGATGGAATGAATGTTAATAGGAGATATAGAAACCTATTGATGTGGCTTCCAATCTATTATACCGGGGGTAATCTCACAGGTACTAATGCTCAGGGCACTTCTTATCCTGCAGATGGAGCAAATGATGTTATGTCAGCAGGAATTACAGGACTTGCTGCCTATTATTCTAGAACTGCTACTGCTGCCGGCGCTAATCATGCGAGTTATGGTACCCAATTTTGTGACTTCTTTCACTTTGAACCTTCCTATCTAGATAAGACGTGGAGGCAAGGTAAATCTGCTGGAGGTACCGTACCCAATGAAACTTGTGATCCTCAGCAACCTATCGATTGGGTTTATAAATCAGACCAAATTGGATTAGAAGAAGCAGCACAAGTAAAGGCTAGAAGCTTGTGGCTTAGAGTCAAAGCTCATGGAGTTGCAACTACCGGTAAAGCCCGAGAAGAATCTCAGTGCATATACGGACAATTGAATGCTGTACTGGGATCCGACTGGAAAGACTGGGTATCTCAATTTATTGATTACCAAGATACTGAAATAAATAAAGATATTCAAAGTATTCTTGATGAGAATACCGGTGTTAATGCCAATAATATCAGAAGCAGAATATATGATGCTTCCAATACCGTTGGAAAAAAGACCTTCCACAATCCCTCTATATATTGGGGTAGTGATTCAGCATCTTCTAGAGGAAACTATCTTATTGATGATGAACAATATGATACGATTTGCATGTCAACATCGGTTAAAGGTGAATACTTTTCATGGATGCTTTTTGGACATATGCAAGCTCCGGGGGAATCATTAGAAATTGAGTCTGCAAAGGCTACAATTCGTCCCGCAGGTGGTAGAAGGAGGAAGGGTAGATAATGGCTAAAGTACGTGAATCAAATATTGTTGAACAAGAAGATAAACAAGTTCAGAATAATGCCTCTATTCGTGAAGCGTGGAGATCAGATATTGATTCGCTTGAGGTTACAACAAGAAATAATCCAGTACAAGAGCCAAAGAAAAAGAACAATATAATCACACTAGGTGCGGGTGAACATGGTGGTATGAAGCTTACCAAGCCTACTACTAAGATTACTAGTAATACTGGTGCTACAATATCTAGACAAGTTGTGATTGAACAAGATGGTACAGAAACACCCTCAACAATGTTCAACGGTGTTACCTTTATTTCCAGTAGATCTAACCCGGGTAGAAACAACTCCTCTATCTTAGTTAACATCAAATCAGGTTATGCTGTTTTCAATGGTTGTACCTTTATAAAGGATGCATCAGACCCACTAGACAATGCTGGTACTGGTTGTTATGTTGCTGTACAAGAAGGTGCATATGCTACTTTTAGTGGTTGCACATGGACTACAGATACTAGTACACGATATCCTGTTGCAGGACCTGGGGATGCTGTATTTAATCATGGAGGGAATCCTGCGCAATACTGTATAATAATTGGTGGGGTTAATGATACTGGTATGGCAAATGCTACTGCCTTTAATAATACTTCGATTCAAGCCATACCAATAAGGATAGTATAATGAGTAATAGAAAAATAACTAAAGAACAGTTTACTGATGGTACTACGATTGATGGCACTCGTATAGAAAAAGCCCTAGATGATATTGCTACTAGATTTAATAATGTAGAAAAAGGTGATTTAGAAAAGCGGTTTACACAGACTCAATATGTTATGGGGTGTATGCCATGTAAAAGAAGTTACTCAGGCGCCGAGGATAATGAAACTGTATTACACTTGCAGTGGCTTGATGATACAAATAGTGACAGTCAAGTAGTCGATGCCGCAACCGATGCTCCTGATAAGTATGATAATAGATATAGAGTTAAAGGATTTGGTACTGAGGGGGGTGATCTGTGGACAACACCTTTGATTTTTAAGAAACCGGTTATTGTAAAAGATATACACGTATTCTTTATAACAGACTTTTATGATTTTGGTACTGATGATTATGCTATCTTTCATGATGAAGAAGCCCATTACCAAGATCTAGATGCTCCTTATCATCCGCTTAAATGGACTGATGTACTCTTACATGTAGACTCTCCTTATCAATCAGAAAAACGAGCATATAACCTTAAAGAATTATGTCGGCATGACTTTGAAGAGCAAGCCTATACTCTTAATCGTTATCAACAATATCCTGATTTTGCTGGTAAAGGTAGAGTTGAGTTTAATGATATGTTACCATTATTCCCTAGAACTACAAATAATAGTAAGGCAAATCAAACTCCTATTAATGGATTGGCAATTAACTTAAGTGATATTAATACACCTATTCCTAGAGATTCTAGGATTAGATTATCAATCCAGCCACCTAAAACACAAAGTTCAGCGATGCGTCCATTAGGATTCACCAATCAATATTATTCTGTAGTCTTGACAGTATATGAGGAGATAGTAGAATAATGGCTAAAATAGATCGCAGTAAAAAGAAGCTAATAAGAGGTGTCAAACTTACAGTTGATCACACTTATGATGTATTAAATGAAGTAGGTGAGGGACTAGAACGTGAGATCGTAGCTGATCAAATGAAGCATGATCACTCCTATTTCAGACTTAATTATCAACTTCCCATTGCAACACCATGGACTTCTAGCGGAGCCTCCGATTCGACTAGGGTTGATCAGTGGTCATATCAATTTGGATTTGCGTTGCCACCTACTCAAGATCATTTTAATAATCTAGCACAATTAAGTGCAGATACTCCAATTCCTATCTTAGATGAGATATCTTTTGGTTTTGATCAGAGGGATGAAAACTGTCTATTAGAAGGACCACCTAGGCAAATTAGTGGATTCGTAGAACTAGAAGATGGTAAGATGGTATTTAAAAGTGAAAAAGATTCTTCTAGTATTGAATTTGTAATTTTCTCTAAAGCACAACAAATCTGGGATAGTGGTACAAAAGATTATTCGAATGATGAAGTACTACGCCTAGAATTACCAGCGTCAGCTTACATGTCCAGTATAGCCAAACTTAATCCGTTTGCTGTCGGTGATCTAAATAAAGCATTTAATCCTTATAAGTCATATTTGCTAGCAGTTAAATTAAATAACTTCTGGTATGACTATAGCGAGACAACAGAACAGCGAATGGAAGTTGCATCATTAACAATATCTCTTAAGTTTAAAATGAAGCTTCTAGAGCCTGATATTGCTACTGCAGCACTAACATTGCCAAACTATCCTAAAGCACAATTAGATAATGATATAGGTGGTTTAGACAACTTTCCAGGGAATAGGGATGATTTTTCATGGGTATCTAAAACCCCTAACGTTGCTACAGCAGAAAGACTTATTAGTGCTCAAGCAAACAACGACGCCGCCGAAGGTGGTGACGTTCCCGGGATAGGTACAACGATATCCGATATTGATAGAGAATTTACAAATAAGCTTAGTGGTGGTTGGAGTGAGTATGGATTATGCGCTACTGATCAACAGGTAAAAGCAGAAGCTGCATATGAAGTAATATCAGTGCCTTTATTTTGTACTGGAATTCCCGCATGTCAGGAAGGTGGAAGTGTTGGTGCTGGCGATCCATACTATATTAAAACCCAATTAAGATATTCGGATGATGATGGATCTAGCTCTGGTGGTAATTCAGAAAATACAGAATTTGATCGAAGAATTATTCCTATTAAAAATCCATTATTAATCCATGAAGTACTCTTGTGGTATGGAGGTACTATTGATGCTGGTGTGGACATTAATGTAGGAGTTGGTATTGCAACAGGACTTAAAGGTGATCAACATGATTATCAACAAGTTGCTTATATGTCAACTAATGGTGTTGATATTGCAGATAATGTTATTGATACATGGAGGGCTGGGATTACTGAACCTGAATCTCTTAAGATTGATAGAAAAAATGTTAGGTGGGTATCTGGAAAATTAGTTAAAATACCTATAGTATGGGGGAATGATGCAGCAACTAGAACTACAACTTATCCTGTACAAAATGACTTTGGTGGTCGACCTTTCTATGTAGGCAAAGGTACTAATATTACTGCTGATAGGACAAATGTTGGTGTAGCAGGAGGTGGTACTCCAAACTTTAGTCGTGCCTCTGGTACCGAACAGTGGATTGAAGTAAGAATGACATTAGATCCAAGATCTAGTTTCTTAGGAAATCAGCAGATGTTGATTCCACCACAGGGGTATTGGGTGTATCTAATCTGTAAAAAGACTTTATGCTAAATCAGGATATATAAGAGGAGGAGTTATAACTATGGCAAGTCAGGCAATGAGAAAACTAGCAGCAGAAAAAGCAGCTTCTAGAGAAAGGATGAAAGAAAGAGCTAGGGCACAAGAGGGTTTGGCTCAAGAATCTGCAAGAGTTATTGGTGCTGGTGAAGATGTAGCTAGAGGCGCCATTAGACAACAGGCAGCCCAAGGATTGGCTGCTGCTATTTCTGCTGGCGGTAGCGGTATGGGAGGCGGTATGTTAGCTGGAGCTAGGCAGACTGCCCTATCTGCTGGACAATTAGAAGCATCAGAAATTCAGGGTATTAGAGAGAGAGAAGCCGCTGGTTTGGAAAGAGCAGGACAAGTTGGTCTTGAAGCTGAACAACTAATAGCAGAACTAGGATCCCGAGAGGCAGAAGCTCAACAGAAGCGTGTTGATTATGAGGCTCAAATTCAAGTTATCTTTGCAGCTAATAAGGGAACGTTTAATGACGATGAGGATTCTGCTGCAGCAGCAATTAATAGGCTAGCTGACAATGAAGAGGATCCTCAAATTGCTGCAGAACTTAGAGCAAGAGCAGCAAGAGTAAAAAGCAAAGAAGAGGACTTTTAATCATGGCTAGGATATTACCAACAGGATTAGCTGCACCATGGCAGTATGAAGATAGGAAGATTGTACAGCATACCCCTCAGACTCAGATTGGTCCCGGGGAACTTAAAGCAATCTACAGCCTAGGTAAAACCTTGTGGGACGAGGTAATATCCCCTAACATGGCAGCACTCATTGGTGCCATTGTAAGAGCCAATCAAGCTGAAGGTCCAGATAAACAAGCTTCAGTTAAGGAAGTTAATAGGCTTGCTGCCGTAATGAAGGCAAGTCCTAAAGATATGGAAAAGGCTAAAGAAGCCGCTGCTGAAATAAGAAAAGCCGATCCGGATAGTGTAAGACATAAAATGGGGTATTATGATCCTGTAGCCACACCAGAAGATCTAGCCGCTAGAGAAGAGCGAAGGGCTGAAAGAGCAGGGGATGTGATGACCTTCGACGTAGCAGATCGTGATGAAAAAACAATTGCAGAGGAAAATCTATTTATCGATAAATTATATCTTAAGTTCGAAGATGGATCCTTAACAAAAGAGCGAGCACTTAATTACTTAACTGCAAATTCTGATCGACTAGCTGATTTAGATTATGATATAGAAAGAATTAGACAAAGAGTTAATTCATGGTGGGGAGCAGAAGCACTTAAAGCACCATCTAGAAGTTGGAGCGAAGAGTTAGAAGCTGCTCGAAAGAAGCATCCTCATTTAGATTTAGAAATAGATCCTGAGTCTGGTGAGATAAAAGTTGTCAGGGAGCATGTAGATATATTAAGACAACCTGCGGAACAAGATCCTAGGATCCTTCAGAGAGTACCTTTTATACAACAAACCTCTGAGAGGGTGGCTGAGGCTGAGGCTACAGGTAAACGTGGATTATATGGCGAACCACCGGTATTTGTAGAAGGCAGGATAGCTGCTCCTGATAGAAGTAGCCCATACGGTGCACCTCAATTCGGTCCGTTAACTGGGGGAAGTGGACCGGTACCTCCCGGGGTTGCTCCTGATACTCCGAAGACTCTTACAGATTATGATAGACGCATGCGTGATCTAGATCTTGAACAACTAGAAATTGATAGGATGGCTAGAGAAGCTGCTCCACCACCAGTTGCTGCTCCACCACCAGTTGCTGCTGTTCCTTCTTCACCAATAGTTGTAGCAAGAGAGCCGCAGAAGTACAGTGGTTCTATCTGGGCAAGAGCCATGGCTGCAACAGAACCCGAAGAACAAGAAGCAATTATTCAAGAGTATGTTGATACGTACCAACCTAGGGATATGGGTGAGGTATTGTGGGGCGACGATTACAGAAAGGAAGCTCAGGCTAGACGAATGAAGGACTTTATGGCTGCTGCTAGTAAGTATAAAGGTACTTCACCTGCACTAGAAGAGCAGAGAAAATTAAAGAATGCTAGAATTAAAGCTATGGATATTGCTAGGAGAAAGAAGTATGCACCCCTTACTCCTACTGAAATAGCAGGTCTTACCCCATATGAAGCCGAGGCTTATCAAGAAATCCTAGATGCCAGGAAGGGTCGTGCTGAAACTGAAAGAGAAGAACTCCTTCTAGCAGCCGATCAACTGACATTGATTAGAAGGAAACTAGCCGAGGTTGAAGGAAAAGAAGCCGAGCTTTATTATGCCCAGATGGACGAATTCAGAGCGGCTCAGCGTCATGGCTGGAAGGAAGAAGATCGTGAACTTGATAGGGAAAAGACGAAAGCTCAAATTGATAAGATCTTAAGGGATGCCGATAGAGAGGCAAAGGATACTATTGATAAAAAGAGAAGGCTTGTACAAGCCGCTCTCAGACAACGGGCAATTCGTATTACTAACGAACTTAGAGAGATGCTTGGAAACCCCAGAGTTTATGGTACCGGAATCAATGCAAAGGTTCTAGAGCATGATAAGGTCGTTAAAGATATGGCAAACGTTGCAACTATGGATGATGCTGAGCTTCAAACTTATCTAGATGGGCTATAAAAATGGCTAACTCCCTCACCTTAAGACAAGGTAACGTCGGTGACATCGATGCGATCCTATTCGAAGAAAGTCAAAATTCACCAGAATGGGTTGAGTTTGTCAATAGTATAGGATTACCTCCAGAACAGGTAATATTCGAACTACACCAATTACATAGTAAATGGACTGCAGAAGCCGAAGGAGCTTCTGCTGCAACTGCTGCTGAAAGAGGTTATGCTGTTGGTCCCCGGGTTGGAGCAGGTGGTGGTAGAGTTGAATATAAAGAAGAAGATGTTACTGAGGCAGAAGCCGCAGCTAGAGAAGCTTATATCCGGAAATATGGTGTTGCTCCAACAGGAAGATTAATAGAGCCTGAACGGGTTGAGGTAAGTAGAAAAAAGTATATTCCCGAGGCAGCCACTCAAGAGTTCATTAGCGAACAAGAGGCTAGAGCAAAGACAGAAGCAGAAGCTCTAGATAACGAAGAGGCTCGAAAAGAAGCTGCACTAATACGATATGCTTATAAGCATGGAGGTCTTGCTGCAATATCGGATACGCCTTTACAGGGATTTGGAGGCGTAGCAGGAGGACCCATAGGTTATAAGCCTAATCCTAATCACCCAGACTTTGGTGGTGGTGGGTGGAATGAAGAAAAGTGGATTGAAGATCATAAAACATCCCTAGGCGCAGGGGGACTTATGGTACCTGCTATGCGTCTGGGAGGTGCTGCAGCAGGTGCACTTGAAGAAATTGCTAGAACGGGAATGGAAGCTGTTGCTGTAGTAACACCTAAGCAAGAAGAACAATTACTTCGTGATGCATTAGATGGAAAACTATCATTAACTCCTGAAACATATGACCAGATTGAAAAAGATATTGAGGAAAGGTTTGGTAATGTCGATAGAGCCATGGTTAATTCAGGGCTTATAGATGCTCAACTAGTTGCATTAGAGAACTTCGGTACAGACTTTATTGACACAATCCAGATCCTTTGGCATTTAGTGTCTGAGGGTTTGGGCTTTGAGGATATCACCAAGGCAGATCAAAAACAACTTAAGAATTCCTATTGGAACTATGTTGCCACTCAAGGAGAAAGAGGACAAGAGTTAGGAAGAGGACTAGTCTCTGGTATGGTTGGTGGGATAGGATTCTTTGGAGATCCTCGTAATATACCAAGATCATTAGCCGCACGTCCATGGTTAATGTTTTTAATGTTAAGCCCCATTCTTAAGACCGGTCTTGCTAGAGCTAAGATGCGAGGCACTGTATCAGCAGAACATGCAGCCAAAATAGAAGGTTGGCTTAAGGCTAGTAATGCAATTGAAATTTCTGTTGAAGCGCTCAAGAGACTTAGAAAAGGATATGCATCTGGTCAGGCTTCTAGAATTGGTGTTGATATTGCTCAGTCTCTAGGAATATCACCTGAACTTTCATCAGCATTTTTAAGATGGTGGAATGATTCATATGCTGATGGTACACTTAATATTGAATATTGGAAAAAGCTAGCAATTGAAAAGCCTACAAGAGCAAGATTAGAGGTTGAGCAATTATTTGGCGATATCTATCGAAGAATCAAAAGAGGTGAGGAAGTAGGTAAACCACGATATGAGGGTGACGTACCTCCACCTGCACCTCCTGCAGCCCCTGGTACCCCTCCTCCGCCACCCGGGGAAGTAATAGGTATAAAACCATCAGACATTGTTGAAGTACCTACAAAGCCTCCTGTACCTCCCCCAGAATCAGGATATGGTCCACCCGCAGTTGAAATAAAGCCGCCTCCGATTCCTAGAGGAGCACGTCGAGCAGCGCTAGAATTAGAGTCTGATCTAGCACAAGAAGCTAAACTTACTCTTAGTGAAAGGGCTAAGGCAAAAGAAGCAGCAGAATATCGGGAAGCTTTCGAAGAAGGACAGATCGATCCACTTACAACAAAACTCAGAGAACCTCCTCAAGGATATTACGAAAGAGGACTAGGCGCTAGACCAGCAACTGATTATCCACTCACTAAAGGATTAGTTGAGTCAGGAAGATATCCCGAACTAACATACAAGAATCTTGAGAGGTTGGATCCTCGTACTGGTGAAGTTGTTGAGAGCAGATTTCCGGGTGAACCTGAATTCTTCCCTAGACCTAAGCCACCTAGAGAGCCATCGACGGCATCGACGGCAAGAGATCTTGATACTCTCAAACAACGGATAAGAGACAACTTGAAAGAGATTGAGGACGTTCAAAGAGCAATTGACGCTAGAACGGAAGGAGGCGTACTTGGTCCAGAACCACTTACTGAAGCGACATGGCAAGCGATTCAGGAAGCATATAAACATATTGATCGTATTGAAGACGTCAACAGAGTTCTTCTTCAACAAGGAGAGCGTTTAGTCGAAAGGGTTAGACAGGAGCGACAAGTCCGTGTGGTCGAACCGAAGATCAAAGATCCTGCTAAAGTTAGAAGGGCAGAAAAGAGAAGGCGTGATATAGAAAAAGATAAGCCAATCAAAGAAGGGGAACCTGATCCTAAATTAATGCGTGCTGGTGTGCCATTACCAGAATTACTTAAAGAATTAGAACCGATCCTTAAGAAGCTAGGAGTAGTCTATGACGGCGCCTGGGGTAAAAAAGATGCACCTCACATGTATGGCTTTACACTTGGAGAAAAATATCCCAAGCCGCAAAAACACTCTTCCTTTAGTGTTCAAGCATCTTTGATTGAAGAACTAGGTATACAGGAAGCATTTAAAAGAAAATATGACAAGCTCATAGAGAGTTATAAAGAACCTAAAGAGTTTCATGCTGGTCTTGATATGCGTGAATTCCTTAAGAACCTGCCATTTACAGGACGTACAAGAACTAGAGCAAAACCTGTAGTTAGCCTGTATAAAGATTTATATGATCATATTCTTGAAACTAGACAAGCTAGACTTGCAGAAGCTGAGAGTAAATCTTTAGAGCCACTACCTGAAGCAGTACGAGCAGCAGCTAGTAATGTAAAAGTACTTGATGCTGTAGTAGATCAGCTTAATTTTATGGTGCAACAATTTAATCAAATGCATCCTGATTGGTCTATTACTTTTAGTAGAGAAGGGCTTAAAATTTTAGATCAATATGGTCCTCAAGGTAGTAAACAGTTATTTAGAGAACCTCCAATGACTGACCTAAGTGTTGGACATCCAGTCCAGCCTATTCTTTCTTATAACTTAACCATGGTTGATATTGTTACTCGCCTTCAAGATCAACTAATGAAACTTAATGCACCTCCCGAAGTTCAAAGTTTTTGGCAACCTAAAGGTGCAACAGTAAAGAGCATTGAGTCGTACCGGACGGATCCGGCTACAGGTATCGCACCTCCGGGTGCTCAACCAATAGAGTTAAGAAGTGAATGGTTTTGGGAGCCTCCAAAAAGACCTCATGTGATATCAACAGGAGAGAAGCAAACAAAGAGAAATATACAAGCAATAGCAGCAATTGTTGAAGAAAGAGTTACTCATGGTCTAGATCCTATTAGTACTGTCGAATTCCACGGTGGAATCCCAATTGAACCACTTTATAAACAAAGCAAAGAAGCATGGGATGCTATGGTTAAGAAGTTGTTTGGTGATAAGATCAGACCAGAAGATATTCTAGAAGTGCAAGATCTGATTATCCATGATTGGATTTATGGCGAGAAGGAGAGTATCACACTTAGAGTACAGAATGGCAAGCTTTATAATACTAATCCATATAGAGAAATGCTAGACGACCTATCAGATCCTACTCCTGGCAAAATTCAAATTAAAGATAGTACTAAATTAGAACTAGACTTGCAGAAAAAGAGAGATCGCCTAGCTAGACTCAAAGCAATGGATCCGCCTGTCTCGGAAACAATTCTAGAAACTGAACGTGGATTTATCGAGTCTGCTGAAAGAAGGCTCAAAGAGCATATGGAAGATCCAAGTACATGGCTTCATGATACTGTAGGTAATCTTCGCCTTAGAGAAATGAAGAAAAAGATGGTTGATAAAATTGTTGATCGTGGCTTCATGTCCAGGAAAGAAGCAAACGCAATGATGCAACGAAAAGCATGGGATGATGCTGCTGCTGTAGCACAGTATGTGACTAGTAAACAATGGACTAGTAAAATTCCAGAAATCTTTTACAAAGATCCAAAAGTTCAGGGGGTGATGAATGAAATTAAAGCGCTCATAGAGAAGCATTATGGGAATGAGGGCGCAAGAGATATCCTTAAAACAACTGAGCCTGCTGGGGAGATATGGAACATTGTAGATAGGGCTGTCAGCCCCGGAGAAGGCATGCCGCCTAGGTTTGCTGATAGAATCCTAGCAAATATATTCCATAATCAGTCAGTACACTGGTTAAGAAATAAGACAGTTAGAGATTTAGTTATTGATAGATTATCAGAACTAGATCCTGCAGTCCCCAAGAAGGAGTGGAATAGAATTCTTAATAACATGGTTGAACCATCACTTACTGAGGGTGTGTTTGAATATAGACTAGAGCTTCCAAATGGTAAAGTGATTAGTACCATGGAGTTAATAACAGACACTGTCGAGAAGCTTCCTGCAGAAATAAAGAAAGATATACGAGCAGAGGCTTGGATGCAGATTGGTTATGAAGTTGCTGCCGATATACAACGACGCCAATTAAGACAAGGACTTCACACAGAATCTACACGCTTTTTTAATAAAGAAGGTGGAACACAAATAACTGATTATGTTAGAAATATAGTCAGAGGCACATTACTTGATAATGAAATGCTTCCCCAATCGATTAAGAGATTTAAATTAGCTCAGGTTCTAGAAGAGCTAGAAGCAAATAAAGATAAATATGTTAAAAGTATAGGGTATACTCATCTTGATTATGCAGATAACCTCTTAAGAATCAATAAACTTATTCGTACTCTCAGCAAGTATGAACCACCCGAGGGCATCATTCGTAATTATGTTGGGCGTGATGTTACTGCAGTTAATCGTGGTTTAAACTCTACTCTAAGTTGGCATATCAAGACTTTGAATACTGCTAGAGATGCTAATAGCATGCTTTGGAGAATCACAACAGGTATTAAGGCGCACCTTACTGCTTTGAACCCTAGTGCTA
>Ga0114905_1000593_pt1 | contig 22412 bp, 25 predicted proteins | sample MalvireepMed_b05_FD_83499 | JGI IMG/M metagenome (GOLD analysis project Ga0114905, IMG submission 83499) | Marine viral communities from the Global Malaspina Expedition - Malaspina viral metaG DeepMed_b05 | ecosystem: Environmental > Aquatic > Marine > Oceanic | place: Mediterranean Sea...
AGGGGAGTAACGTAAATGGCTATTTCACGTGCCCAATTACTAAAAGAACTCCTCCCCGGACTCAATGCTCTGTTTGGCATGGAGTATGCTAAGTACGGTGAAGAACATAAGCAGATTTTTGAACAAGAATCTTCTGACCGTTCTTTTGAGGAAGAAACGAAACTGTCTGGTTTCTCTGCTGCACCTGTCAAAGACGAAGGCTCTGCCATCGAGTATGACAATGCACAGGAAGCATGGACGGCTCGTTACAATCACGAAACCATTGCGATGGGATTCTCAGTTACTGAGGAAGCCGTTGAAGATAACCTGTATGACTCTTTGTCTGCTCGTTATACAAAGGCTCTTGCCCGCGCTATGGCTTACACTAAACAGGTTAAGGCGGCGACTATTCTTAATGACGCCTTCTCCACCACACATGGGGACGGTGTTGTACTTTGCTCCACCGCTCATCCGCTTGTTTCTGGTGGTACCAACGCAAACACACCATCTACAGCCGCTGATCTTAACGAGACTTCTCTTGAAGCCGCCGTTATATCAATTGCTGGTTGGACGGATGAGCGTAGCCTGTTGATTGCCGCCAAACCACGTAAACTGATTATCCCACCTGCACTGCAATTCGTTGCTACGCGGTTGTTGGAAACTCAGGGACGTGTCAGCACTGCGGATAACGATATCAATGCTCTCAAGAACAACGGTTCTGTTCCTGAAGGGTATGCAGTAAACCATTATCTAACAGATACAGATGCATGGTTTTTGATGTCGGACGTTCCGAATGGCTTGAAGCACTTTGTTCGTACCCCGATGTCTACATCTATGGATGCTGATTTCGATACGGGCAATAGCCGCTATAAGGCTAGAGAACGTTATTCATTTGGTGTTTCCGATCCTCTTGGGGTTTATGGATCACCCGGTGCATAAAATTGAGGAGGGGGTACTTGTTGCCCCCTCTCTTTTTTGTTATACAATAATTTATCCCTGACAGTCTTAATGACTGACACTAGCCGCGACAGGAGATACACATGGCTAACACAACATTTAACGGTCCCGTCCGTTCTGAAAACGGTTTCAAAGTTATAAATATTGCTGATAATACCGGGGTCGTTACTGAAACTTCTTCCCAAGCGTCTACAGGTATTTTTACCAACAAATATATCAAGCATGTTGGTTATGCCACAGGCGTTACAGTTAATACCACTGCTGGCGATAGCCCTGCGATTGGTGAGTTTACGCAACCCGCTAACACAATTATAACCAATATCAAAATATTCTGTGCCACGGCTCCAGTAATTGGAACGGGCGACATTGGTTATGAGGTCGGAACGTCTAGTTCTGGTGCTCAGATTGTAGCGGCTGTTACTGATCAGATTCTTGATGGCGGTACTACGGTTGTTGTAGGTAACGTGACATTACCTTCGTTAGTAACTCAGACTGAGAGTGGCACTACTGCTCCGGCTTCTGTTCAGTATACTTCTGCTGCACGGACTATTTATTGCAATATCACGAATACCGTGGACGCAACTACTGCTGGTTCCTTCACCTTCATCATAGAATATGTACAGATTGCGTAATTGGAGGGTCTGTTTTTCTAATCATTATAGGGAATAAGATATGTCCTCTGATATTCAATCCACATTTATAGAAGCTGCAACGGCAGATACTGATGGTATTTCCACTGCAGCGGCGGTTGGTGATGGTGCTAATCTGGTCCTTGGAGGTGCTTTAGCCTCTGGAGGAGCAGTTACTTTTGATCAGCCACGCAATATAACTATCCTGAGTGCCGGTGATGACAGCGGGATTTCCTTTACTGTCACAGGGACAGATGAAACGGGAACGTCTGCAACTGAATCTATCACGGGTGCTAATGCTGGTACGGCAACAGGTACGGCTTATTTTGCAACTATCACTCAAATAGCTGCGGTAGGAGACCCTGCCGGAAATGTAAGTGCTGGTTCTGGTACATCTATCGCTGCACCTATGTTCAGGGGTAGAATGAGACTTCGTGGCATTTATGCTGTGAATACTGGTACTGCAGGTACGACTACCTTTAGACAGACTTCTTCATCTGGTGCGGTAGCAATGCAGTTTAATACCGTGGCTTCCGCGAATACCACACAGTACCCTGATATTCCTGATGACGGGATTCTGTTCGCGGCTGGTGGTTATGTTCTGTACACGCAAACTACTTTGTCTTCCATAACGGTGTTTTACAGTTAGGGTATGCCTAGTAGAAGTCCTCAACAGCGCAGGTTTATGGGTGCTGTCGCTAATAATCCGGAGTTCGCCGCAGAAGTTGGCGTTCCTCGATCTGTAGGAGCTGAGTTTATGGCTAAAGATAAAAAGAAGAAACGGGTACGTAAGTACGAAGTTGGCGGGGTTGCAACAGGTCTTCCGATTCCAGAAGAATTAGCAGTCGATGAACGGGCTAACCGACAAAGGCCACGTGGTATGCGGCCAACGGGTTCTCCTAGGAGTTCTCCTGATGCGGGAGCGCAGGGAAGAAATATATTAAGCGCACTTGGGGCTGTTGGTACGGGGCTGTCGCCGGGCACGGGAGCGCTAGGTGGAATACGTGAGGCACTTTCTGCACGCAAACGCAAAACCGAAGCTGCTGCTGCTGGAGAACGTCCGATGGGTTTCACGGCTGAAGAAATTAAACCTCGAAAAAAGAGGAAGAGGAAGGGCAGGCCCGGTACAAAATCATATTATCATGGTGGTAAGATCCGTGGTTGCGGCAAAGAAACGCAGGGTCGTCGTAAGGCCAAGATGATACGCATGAAGGGTTCCTGATGGAGGGTAGAACTAGTTTCATGGTCAGGCGCAGAATAAAAGATTTTGTGCAGAAGAAAAAGAAAATGAAACAGGTACTCAAAGGTACATGTAGTGACCACGCCAACAGGAATATCGAGGATTGCTGCAAGAAAACAGCGAGGGAAGATTAATGCCTTATGTAGGAAAAAAGAAATTTTCGTACGGTAAAGCCGGTAGGAAGAAGGCTATGCAGTACGCCAAAAAAACCGGTAAGAAACTCAAGAAAAAGAAGAGTAGAACAGCTTAATGGCTACTTCGGGTACAACAGCATTTAATATGGATTTCGCGGAAATTGCTGAAGAAGCATGGGAACGTGCTGGCCGCGAAATGCGTTCGGGGTTTGACCTAAGAACTGCTCGCAGATCTATGAATTTACTTACTCTGGAATGGCAGAATAGAGGTATAAATCTCTGGACGATAGATTCTGATACCGTAAGTCTTGTAACAGGTACTTCCCAATATACCTTACCTGCTGACACTATAGATTTATTGGAACAGGTAATACGTACTGATAGTGGTGATACGACTAAACAATCTGATCTTAATATGAGTAGAATCAGTGTGAGTGATTATTCGTCGATACCCAATAAATTAACACGTGGAAGACCTATACAGGTGTGGATAGAACGTCTTATTACTGCTCCTCGTATAAATGTATGGCCGGTACCTGATAGTAATGATTACACATTTGTATATTGGCGTATGAGGCGTATTGAGGACGCCGGGAATGGTGTTGAAACAGCGGATATGAATTATCGTTTCCTACCTAGTTTGGTAGCAGGACTAGCTTATGGAATTGCTATGAAGGAACCGGAACTCGCTCCCAGACTTCAGATGTTAAAAACCGAGTATGAGTCCCAGTTTCAATTAGCAGCACAAGAAGACAGGGACAAAACTTCAGCGAGATTTGTCCCTCGTGCTACCAGAATATAGATAACTGGAGTTTAATAGAATGAGATGGATTACCGATAGAATAATCGAACCAACTTCGTGGCTCGCGGTTGGTGTTGGGGCATTGATCCTTTCGATGATCATGCCGGGAAGTGCCTTTTATTTCTTGCTTGCAGCCGCTGTAATGGCCGTAGCAGGGATTATTATGAGGGAAAGAGGTTAGAGGCTTTGTTGTATGGCTGGAAGATTTGCATCTAGTAAAAATGCCATCGCGGAATGCGATGTTTGTGGATTTAGATACAAATTGCATGAATTACGTAATTTAATCCGAAAGGATAAAGTCACAAATATAATGGCATGTCCCACATGTTGGAACGAGGATCACCCACAGCTTAAATTAGGTATGTATCCTGTGGATGATCCTCAAGCCATACGAAACCCAAGACCGGATTTTACAGGTTATGCACAAAGTAGAGCGCAAATAGTTGTTATAAATGCATCAGGAGGTATTAATCCTGCAGGCAAACAGGAAATATCTCCTATCATCAGTGCTGGAGTTATAGGTCAGGTTACAGTAACTACCTCTTAATAATTTGGTTTGATATGAATTATACAGAATTAAAAACAAACATAGCGGATATCTGTGAGAATACATTTACAGATGATCAGTTAGCTTTGTTCGCTGATCAAGCCGAACAGAATATTTATAACAGTGTACAAATACCTGCTTTACGAAGGAATGTTACCGGCACGTTAACATCAGGTAATAAGTATTTAGCAACACCTACGGATTTTTTGTACACTTATAGTTTGGCAGTTTTAGACAGTGATGGTGTTTATACATTCCTGCTGAACAAAGATGTTAACTTTATACGGGATGCGTATCCTAATCCTGCTACCACAGGATTTCCTGCACATTATGCGTATTTTGACGATACTAGCTTTATATTAGGCCCGACTCCGAATAGTGCGTATACTTCTGAATTACATTATGGCTACTATCCTGAGTCTATTGTCACTGCGGGCACTACATGGTTAGGAGATGAATTTAGTTCCGCTTTATTGAACGGTTCTCTAGTTGAGGCTATACGTTTTATGAAGGGTGAACCAGATGTAGTAGCTATATATGATAAGATGTATCTACAATCTATAGGGCTGCTAAAAAATCTTGGTGATGGTAAGTTACGTGAAGATTCTTACCGCGCAGGACAATATAGACAAGCTGTAAGTTAGGAGTAAATTATGGCAATTACACAAGCGATGGCAACTTCTTTCAAAAAAGAACTTTTGGAAGCAGTGCATAACTTTAAAAACAGTGGCGGTGATACTTTCAAGATTGCCTTGTACACTTCCAGTGCGACTTTAAGTGCTGCTACAACGGCGTATAGCACAACTAATGAAGTATCTGGAACGAATTATACTGCTGGGGGAAATACCCTTACCAGAGTTGATCCATCAAGTAGTGGTACCACCGGGTTTACCGATTTTGCTGATACTACTTGGAGTACTGCAACAATTACGGCTCGGGGCGCATTGATTTATAATGATACTGATTCCGATAAAGCAGTTGCTGTGCTTGATTTTGGGGCTGATAAGTCATCTTCCGGTGGTGATTTCACCATCACGTTCCCTGCGGCAGATGCGAGCAACGCAATTATTCGTCTCGCGTAGGTTGTAGTTGTGGCCCTGTTATACGGTTGGGGTAGAAGTACTTGGGGTAGTGGAGCGTGGGGGGCAGCCGCCCCTGTAGCTGTTACTGGAGTATCTTCTACTACTGCCCTTGGTTCTGAAACTACTACAGGGGCTGCAAATGTTTCTGTTACAGGTGTTTCTGCTACAGGTGCTATAGGTTCTGAAACCGTAGTTACAAATTTTACTGTAACTGTTACAGGAGTATCTTCTACTACTGCCCTTGGTTCAGTTACAGTCGTAGCTACAGAAGGTAGTGGTGGTTGGGGTAGAGGTAGTTGGGGTGAAGGCCCGTGGGGCGCAGAAATTCCTGAAGTTGTTACAGGAGTATCTTCTACTACTGCCCTTGGCTCAGTTACAGCCACCGGAATTGCGAATGTTTCTGCCACAGGTGTTTCTGCAACAGTTACGTTGGGTTCTGCAAGTGCCGGAGCTGGCACAACATTCGCAGTAACAGGCGTTTCTGCGACAGGCGCGTTAGGTTCTGAAGCAGTCACCGGAGGCGCAACAATCGCAGCAACAGGTGTTTCTGCGACAGGCGCGTTGGGTTCTGAAACAGTTACTGGAATCGCAAATGTTGCGCCTACAGGTGTTTCTGGGACAGGACAAGTAGGCAATGTAGTTGTAGCTTTAAGTGCTAATGTGGCACCCACAGGAGTAAGTGCTACTGGAAGTATAGGTGACCCATTACTTTGGGGTGATGTAGATACTAGTCAAACTCCTGATTGGCAGCTTGTTGTTGGATTTTAAATAAGTATAGAGTAATATATTATAGCATCGTGATTATAGGGAATTGTTCAAATGGCAACTACATATACTACCCTTCTTAAAATAGCTAAACCCACCGCAGGAGAACTGGATGGGTCTTGGGGACCGGTAGTAAATGATAATATTACCTCCATGCTAGAGGAGGCTATTGCTGGACGAAGTGTCATTAACACTTGGTCTGGTAATTCGGCCACACTTTCAACAGCTAACGGTACTACCGCTGAATCTCGTTCGGCTATGCTTAGTCTCACTGATACTGGTACTAATTTAAGCGGAGCAGCTACCGTTATATGCCCAGCTTTGTCCAAAATATACATTGTGACAAATGGAGCCGGGCAAATAGCTACATTAAAGACAGCTTCCGGTACAGGAATAGCCATACCTAACGGAGCTACCATGTTGCTGTTCTGTGATGGTACGAATGTAGTAGAAGCCGTAAGTAATGTTACCGGAACACTCACTGCTACTGCCATAACTGCTTCAGGTGTAATAACAGGAGCAACTGTTGAAGCCACCGGGGATACTTCTGCTAGTGATAATGCTGCAATGGGGTACACCTCTGCAGAAGGTCTTATTCTTACAGGACAAGGTTCTACCAACGATATAACCGTTAAAAACGATGCTGATGCTATTGTTATTGCAATCCCAACAGGTACTACGAACGTAGATATTGTCGGTACGGCAACAGCAGCTTCTTTTGAACCTGATGGGGATACTGCCGCTGGGGATAATGCTGCCATAGGTTATACCTCGGCTGAAGGTCTTATTCTTACAGGACAAGGTTCTACTAACGATATAACCGTTAAAAACGATGCTGACGCAGATGTACTGGTTATTGCTACAGGGACGACAAATGTAGATATTGTCGGGGATGCTACAGCCGCTACGTTTAAGCCGGATGGAGACACCGCTTCCAATGATACTGCCGCCATAGGTTATACCTCGGCTGAAGGTATTATTGTTACTGGGCAAGGTTCAACCAACGATGTAACCGTTAAAAACGATGCTGATACTATTGTTATTGCAATTCCAACAGGCACCACGAATGTAGATATTGTTGGTGTGGCAACTGCTGCCACTTTTGAGCCAGACGGAGACACTTCTTCCGGAGATAACGCTGCAATAGGCTATACCTCGGCAGAGGGAATTATTGTTACAGGACAAGGCAGCACCAACGATGTAACTATCAAAAATGATGCCGACGCTGCAGTAATTTCTATTCCTACAGGAACGACGAACGTAACGATTGCAGGAGATTTGACCATATCAGGTGATGACCTGACGATGGGCACAAATACAAGCGGCGCGGCGTTAATCGCTGACGGAACAAACTTTAATCCCGTAGTTATTTCAGGCGATGCAACGATAGCTACAGACGGCGCACTGACGATAGCGAATAACGCTGTAAGTCTGGCAAAGATGGCGGGATTGGCGCGAGGTAAAATAATCTATGGCGATAGTTCTGGCGATCCCGCTGCACTAGCAGTCGGCAGTAGCGGTTATTTTCTAAAGAGCGATGGAACTGATATCGCATGGGCTGCGGCAACAGCAGCGTCCATTACTTCTTATACCAATTCAGGAGATAACAGAGTTATCACATCTGTAGATAGTTCGACTGTTAATGGTGAAGCGAATTTATCTTTCGATGGCTCTGTTCTTGCAGTTACCGGGAACATCACAGCTACAGGAACAGTAGAGCCTGCAGGAGATACTGCAGCGAGTGATAATGCAGCTATAGGATACACTTCTTCTGAAGGTATTATCATCACCGGGCAGGGAAGCACTAACGATGTCACGATCAAGAATGACGCTGATGCAGATGTAATTACGATTGCGACAGGCACTACTAATGTAGACGTTGTTGGCGATTTAACTGCAGGAACTCTGAATGCTGATGGAGATACCGCATCAGGAGATAATGCGGCGATAGGGTACACATCATCCGAGGGAATAATTATAACAGGTCAGGGATCGACCAACGATGTAACGATTAAGAATGATGCAGATGCTGATGTTATTAAAATTGCAACGGGCGGAACAAACGTCGAAATAGTAGGCGGATTAACACTAGGAACCGATCTCAGTGTCGCCAATGGTGGTACTGGAGCCAGCACTTTTGCATCCAATAACGTCCTGTTAGGAAATGGCACCTCAGCTTTTCAGGCTATCGCCCCATCAACGAGTGGGAACGTTTTGACGTCGAATGGAAGCACTTGGAGTTCTACGGCCCCGGCAGGCGGAGGCAAAATTTTGCAAGTCGTTCAGCATACGTTTACTGCGATGGTTTATTATGCTTCTGTGAGTTCTTGGCGAACCACTGCTATTACTGGCGCAATAACTCCAAGTGCATCCTCCTCTAAAATTCTTGTCATGGTAGATTCCAACTTTGGTGCTTCAAACTACGGATTCATGCGCTTGCGGCGAGGCTCGACAGTGATCGCCGTTGGTGCTTCTGCTGGCTCAAGGCTGCAAGTTTCTTCAGGCAGTATGGTGATCAGTGCCAATCTAGGAATGAGCCGTGCCACAAAACAGACTGTGACATACATAGATTCCCCGTCCACAACAAGTTCAACCACGTATGATGTACAAGTTATTGATGCGGGGTCTGGGAATCACATACGTCTAAACGGTGGTTATACAGATAGCGACTCGACTACTTATGGTCGCTCAATCTCAACCCTGACTCTTTGGGAAATAGATGGGAGTTAAGTAATGGAAAAGCAACCAACGGTAGATGACGCTTTACTCGCTCTGGTGGAGCAAGGTTGGACGATGGATGGTGAAACGCCGACAAGCGAGGTGGAATTCCTTGCGCGGTTTAGCATTGTTACAGGTTTAGAGGAAGATGGTACGGAAATACTTTCCAGCAATCCTGATGATTTTGGAGTCACTTGGGCTCAAATAGGCGAGAAGGTAACTGAGTTAGAGGTAGAATGGGATGCAGAGGATTACTATCGTAAACGTGCTGAAGCCTACCCTCCCCTCGAAGAACAATTAGATATGCAGTATTGGGATGCACAGGATGGCACGACCACATGGGAGGACGCTGTCGCAGCGGTGAAGGCTGCTTATCCAAAACCAGAATAATTCAAGAGGTAAAAGTGGCCGAGAATACATTAATACTGGATGACGAAGAATATAATGTTGACGATCTTACTGATAAACAAAAGTATTTATGCAGCCAGATAAGGAATTTGAAAGCGAAACAGGAGCAACATAGATTTCAGTTAGACCAGATAGCGGTAGGATTAAAAGGATTTGTGGACGCTTTGCAAGAAAGTTTAGTCGCTGAAACGGAATCATCGTGACTTTAAATGACATTAAACGACCCAAAAACTCCTCTTGATATAACTGCAATCCTTGTGGCTGGTTTTTCTTGGGCACAAATACTGCCAAATCTGGCAGCTTTATTCTCTATTATATGGATGATGATCCGTATATACGAAACAAAAACGTTCAAGAAGTGGCTAAAATGGTTGATAGGAAAAAATCGAAAGATGAATTAGATCTTGATCGTGACGGAGTTGTTTCGGATACAGAGTTAGCCGCTGTTGAAGCATTGCGTAAATATGAAAAAGCAGACGCACAACGTAGGATGGCTTGGGTTGCCTTGGTTTCTATGCTTGTGTTTACTGGGTTTGTTTTTCTACCAATATTTCCTGATAGCAGAATAGAGGTGTTAGCTGATTTATTTGGTTTATTTTACATAGGACAGGCAGGGATAGTGGGTGCGTACATGGGTATGACCGCATATATGAGTGTAAGAAAATGATTAAACTATTCCTAGTTATTCTTTTATTTTTGGTTCTTCCTTTTAATTTTTCGGTAGCTGCGGTTGCTCAAGGACAGGAAGAACATAGCGAGCAACAAATATTGCATCCCTGTGGAGAACCGGGTCTTGATTTCAACCAGCTAACAGGTTTTTTTCATTACAAGTGGCAGGCTGACTTCCGTGATTTGAGTGACAGGTCAGTACAAATATGGCTCCGTCATCATGGCCTTCAGCATACCGAGATTACAGTGGTGAGGCTTTTCAGAAGTCGCCAACAGCCAACGGTAGGTGTGATTCATGGTCGGCGTTTCGTGAACTATCTTAATGGGAGCCCTTTGGTGGATATGCTTTGTATTGTGAAGGTTAACGATAACCATGTTCTGCAATATTCAATGCAAGAGATCGAAGAAATATTAAGGGCGGGCGGGACAGATACCTGAATGTTAAGTCTTCTCGGTACTTTGCTTGGTTTTGGTACATCCATTGTACCGGAAATTCTTGGGTATTTTAAACAGGCTCAGGTGAACAAGCAGGAACTGGCTATGCTTGAGGCTAAAGCCAAATATGCTGAACAATTATCCACATTAAAAGTACAGGAACTGGATGCCCAAGCTGAAATAGAGGAAACAAAAGGTTTATACAGCCATGATAGAAGTATTGACGCTGGAGGATTTGTCAACGCTCTTCGGGGTTCTGTGCGCCCTGTCCTTACTTATGCCTTCTTTTCCTTGTTTGCCACGATTAAAGGAGTCACCTTATACGCTATGGTGAGCACTAGTGGAATGGATTTAACGGCTGGATTACTTACTATATGGGATGGGGAAACTCAGGCTATATTCTCAGCTATAATAGCTTTCTGGTTCGGGAATCGCGCAATGTCCAAGGCCAGAGCATGGCGAGCAGGTAAATGAGTTATATTTTATCGGAACGTTCTCGTGGGAATTTAATGAGGGTGGACACAAGGTTATCCAGTATAGTTAGAAATGCTATACAGATAACTAGAGTTGATTTTGGTGTTATACAGGGAAGACGAACTCTCGAAGAACAAAGGATTCTTGTGGAAAAAGGGGCATCCCAAACCATGAAATCCAAGCATCTTGGGGGGCTTGCAGTAGATCTCATGGCCTATATAAATGGTAGAGGATCTTGGGAACTTAATTTATATGATGATATCGCTGATGCTATAAAAGAATCTGCTATCGGGGAAGATGTAGCTGTTCGTTGGGGCGCAGCGTGGCATATATCAAATATATGTAAATGGGAAGGTTCTATGGAAGATGCTATGGGTAGTTATATTGATTTACGTCGATCTGAGGGAAAACGTCCTTTCATTGATGCGCCACATTTTGAACTTACGTAGGTGAACACATGAAAAGAAGGCATGAGGCAAAAATTGTGGATAACGGCGCTATAGAACCAGCTCATAGCGTAGAAGTAGTATGTGCTGCCTGTGGGTTTGATTTAGATGAAAACGAGCTTAGTGCAGATACATGTTCTGATTGTGGGGCAGCTCTTAATCTAAAGAAAAGTGTGACCATAGAGGTAACTTCAATCCCCCCTGTGCAGGGTAAAACCTTGGAGTAAGTCATTATGCCTTTGAAAAGGTTAGAATTCAAAGCGGGGGTAAATAGAGAAAGAACACGATATGCCAACGAAAATGGTTGGTATGAGTGTGATAAAATACGTTTTAGACAGCAACTCCCTGAAAAAATAGGGGGCTGGTCACGTATATCTGCTAAGACATTCCAAGGTATATGCCGGTCTTTATGGACTTGGTTGACATTGGCTAACCAAAAATTAACCGGCGTTGGTACCCATTTAAAATTTTATATAGAACAGGGTGGTGTTTACAGCGATATAACCCCTATTCGTTCGACTACTACAAATGCAGCTACTTTTGCTGCAACAAATGGTTCTACTACAATAACGGTTACAGATAGTAGTCATGGAGCTTTAGTCGGAGATTTCGTTACTTTTACTAGTGCGGTATCTCTGGGAGGTACTATAACCGCTGCAATTCTTAATGCAGAACATCAGGTTGTATCGGTTACAAATACAAATACGTATACATTTACTGCCTCTATTGCGGCCAATTCTTCTGATTCCGGTAATGGAGGTTCTGCTACTGATGCTGCATACCAAATAAATGTAGGCCCAGAAACTGTAGTACCATTAACTGGATGGGGTGCTGGTAACTGGGGTGAAAGTACATGGGGTAATGGAGGTACAGGATCAGTAGAACTTCGTTTGTGGACTCAATCTAATTTTGGAGAAGATCTTGTATTCGGACCCAAAGGGGGTGCTCCGTATTATTGGGATGCTACCAATGGTCTAACCACTCGTGGGGTGCTTCTTTCGAGTTTAGGTAGTGCTTCCGATGTTCCTACCATTCAAAATTTTATACTTACATCTGATATTAATCGGTTTCTGTTTTGTTTAGGAGCAAATACCATAGGCACAAGTGTTCAAGATCCCATGCTTTTAAGGTGGTCTGATCAGGAAAGTGCTGTTGATTGGACTCCTTCAGCTATTAATCAAGCAGGTAGTTTAAAATTATCCAGAGGTTCAGAGATAATAACCGGAAAACAATTTAGGCAGGCAATTACTATATGGACTGATTCCGCTGTATACAGTCTGCAGTATTTAGGAGGACAAGTTGTATGGGGGGCGCAACTTATAGGTGAAAATACTTCAATAGCTTCTCCTAATGCAGTAGCTTATGCAAATGGTATATCCTATTGGATGGGGAAGGATAAATTTTATAAATATGACGGTAGAGTACAACCTCTTGCTTGTGATTTGTTAAGGTACATATTCAATGATTTTAATAGTTTAGAAAACGATCAAGTTTTTGCTGGCACCAACGAAGCATACCATGAAGTTTGGTGGTTTTACTGTTCCAGCGGTTCCAGTACTGTAGATAAATATGTCATCTACAACTACCTAGATAATATCTGGTATTATGGAACTCTAGCGCGAACAGCTTGGTTGGATTCCGGTATGCGTGATTTCCCACTCGCGGCTACTTACAATTCCAATCTTGTGAACCATGAAGAAGGTATAGACGACAACGAAACTGCTACCACTGCAGCTATAGATGCACATATAACTTCTTCTGAATTTGATCTGGATGATGGGCATAAATTTAACTTTATATGGCGTGTAATGCCCGATATGACATTTGATGGTTCCACGGCTGATTCACCAAGTGCTGTTATGACATTATACCCACTACAAAATTCTGGTTCTGGGTACAATGATCCTGCGTCAGAAGGTGGTAATAGTACTGGTACGATAACCAGAAGTGCAACATTACCGGTAGAAGCATATACAGGACAATTAAATACCAGAGTCAGGGGTAGGCAATTATCTATAAAGATTGAATCCACAGCTTCTGGAGTACAATGGCAATTAGGTACTCCACGAATAGATATGCGGCCTGATGGGAGAAGATAATGGCTGCACCTACATACACTCACAATATAAATTTTAGTGCGCCCGCACTTCCATACGCTTCCCCTTTATATGATCCAACTTACTTTAATAAGTTTAATGACATATTAAGGATATATTTTAATCAGCTTGACGAAGCCTTGAGAGATGGAAGCACTCAAGTGAATTCTGAATCTCTGGCGTGGTTTATGAGCTGATGGCTAATAATTATAAAAACGCAAAAGTAGATTTAACTTCTACAAGCCCAATCGTATTATATACGGCTCCATCGTCTACGACTACTATTGTTAAATCTATTCTGGTGTCTGAAGATTCCGGTAATGCGGATACTATAACACTCACCTTAACTAATTCGGCAAGTGCTGTATTTAGTCTATTTAAAGTCAAAGCTGTAAGCGCAAATGCTACCGTGGAATTATTAACTGGTCCTCTTGTAGTAGAAGAATCCGAAATACTTAAAGTTACCGCTGCGACCGCAAACCGGCTTCATGTTACAGCTAGTATTCTGGAGATAAGTTAGGATTATGGAATTAGTAGATAGCAACAAAGAGACACTGAATGAACAGAGTATTATCTTAGGAGCTATACAACAACTTCAGGAATACCAGAATATACCTATGGCTACAAGATTAGCTATGGTAGCTGCAGAAGGTAATATGAAGTCTGCAGAATCAAAACAATTTGGTAATACTATGTTTTTATCACATAGAGGTACTGAAAATAGTAATAATAAAATGGCCGGTCATATCTTTAATATGGATACAGACACTAATTTTGCGAACAACATACGACAGTATATATCGCATCTGCAGACTCAGGGTATTACACATTACACAGCCTTGTTTGAAGAAGAATATCTAGCTGCTCTTCAATCTGTACAAAATTCAGTTAAAAATGTTGACACCGAAATGGGTATAGGACAAGACGAAGACGATAGATATATGGCTTTCATAAAGCCGGGTACTGAACCTTTACCGGAGGGTTTGTAAGGTGGGTTTTGGTTCATTTTTTAAATCTATTTTTAAACCTGTTAAAGCAGTCGTTAAATGGGTCGGTAATGCTGTAGCTGATGTCGTTGATTTTGTTGTAGACGATATACTTGAACCTGTAATCGACGTTATAGGTGGTGTCGTAGAGGGTATGTTAGATGACCCTCTTACTACCATTGCATCAATAGCTGCAATGGTTATACCCGGTATGCAATGGGCAGTTCCTATTATTCAAGGTGCAAGTACAGCCATAAAAGGCGGTGATCTAGGAGATGTTATATTAGCGATAGGTGCTTCTTATGCAGGCGCACAAGCTGGTACAATAGTCGGTAAAGCTGTTGGTACCACAGTAGGTAGCACAACGGCTGGTATGGGTTTCCAAGTAGGAACCCAAACAGCCACAGCACAAATAGCATCACAAGCAGCATCACAAGCTACATCAAGTGCTATTCGCGCCGTTGCGTTAGGTGGTGATGCAGAAGATGTATTAAAAGCTGCTGTTACAGGTGCTGCAATAGGAGGTGCTTCTGCTAGCGCAAGTGCTGCAGCAGATTATCTTACTCCAACTGTAGCGGGTACAAGTGAAGGCGCAGATTTTGGTTTTAAGGTAGACGCTGAATCACTCAATAAATTTTCAGGTATATCCAATACCATAGGAATAGAATTAAGTGATCTAGCCGAAGGTTGGAATGCGATACCTGAGACAGTACAAAATGTAATAACAAGTGGTGCCGCTGCCTCCGTTACTTCTCTCGCAACAACAGGTGAGGTAGATGAAAACCAAGTAGCTGGTGCTATAGCTCGCGCTGTAATGACAACAAATGTCACAGCAAATACACTTGGTAAAATTTCAGGTGTAAGTGATAAACAAGCAGCAGTACTTAGTAAAGTTGCAGGTGATGTAATTGCTTCTGCGTACATAGATGTAGATCCATACGAAGCATACCAAGCAAGTATATCTGGTGCTACTTTAGGAGATTTACACGCTAAAATAGATGAGGTTACGGGGGGTGGTATTGCCAGAGCTATAGATGCTATCTCGGGTGCAGGAGCTGAAGCTGAAGCTAAACTTAGAATCGCAAATGAAAAGGGGCCGTTAGTAGATCAAGCTGCTTTAGATTTTAACAATAAAAGAGACGAATTAAATACAGCGATTGAAAAATATAAAAACGATGTAGATTACTATAACAATACTTTAAGGCGTGGGGACCGAGGAGTAGCAGAAACATTTAGAGCGAATAATATAGATGCTTTCACTGCTGATGGTGGTAAGCACGCAAGATTAAAGGCTGAATTAGCTGCTTTAAAAATAGACTACGACAGTGCTTATAACGGATTCCAAACAGCTTCTAATGAATATACACTAGCGCAGAAAGCACTTTTCACTAGTGAAGAGCATTTAGAAAAAGTTATAGCGCCTGTCAGACAAGATTTCACCAAAGATATAGTTGAGACGTTTACAACTAATCCAAAGACCGGTATTTCTGAATTTAATGAAGATGAGTACAGGGAAATATATGGTTTGTCGCCTAGTGATTCCCCACAGGAACATTGGTTAAAACATGGTACAACATTAGCAATCAATAAAGACGATTACAGAGCACAGGCAGCAACTCTTGTAAGTTCAGTTCTTCCTGAGAATTTCCTAGACCAAATAACGGATTACACAAGTAGTCTTAGTCGTTTGAATGATCTTCCAACTTACGATGATATGTTGGATTATGTCATCGAGAATACAATAGGTGATAACTTAGCTGCTATAAGATCTGGTTTTGGTGGGATAGATACAAACCAACTTATAGCTGAAGGTATTCAGAAGTGGGCAGATTCGACACCTGTTGAGGATCTTGAAGACCTTAAAGTTGGTGAGTTACCTGCGATACTACCTGAACCTTCAAAACGTATAACAGAATATTCATTAGGTGAAGATGTAACTGGTAATGATATTATAACTGGTAATGCTGCCGTTGAGTACCCTATGCTCACGGACTATAAAATACGTACGGCTGAATGGGCTAATAGACAGATAGCCATAGCTGAAGGGCGTGATCCAGATGAGATGGATGTGGTCTACTTAGCGGGTAAGCTGATGACGCCCGAGCGTATTCCTCCGATTATTCACTTTGAAGATAATAAAGAAACTACCTTCGCAGAAAATATATGGATACCTGAATTAAGAAGGTATGCCTCTGTCGCACTTCAGAAAATAGGAGAATATATACCCGAGTTAGTATCTTCCGCAGAAGCAGGAGAGTTGTTCCCACTTGTTAGAACTCCGGGCGTAGTTGACCCTAGAAGTTATTACAAAGCAGTACTTTTAGACCCTGTTTCATTTGAGCCTATAGAAGGATGGAGTAACGGAGCTATTACTCCCAGAGGTCTGGAATTCCCTAGAGGAACGGATGCCGAAACTGGTGCCGAACTTTCAGTTTCACTCGCAACTATAGGTCCGGTAGATGTACCTGTTACATTATACGAATTGAAAGAACGTGATCCATATGTAGCTATGAATATAGCAGGACAGTTAGAAGTAGATGATGAGGCATACAATAGTGTGCCTTGGGTTATGCGTAAATTTGTCGATTATGCCATGTATCGAGAAGAAAAGTTACAGGAATATGAAGACAAGGTAGGTACGTATGACACTGATTGGGAAAATAAAGCCTATGATGCACAATGGGTCGAAGACCAAAGAATAGCGACTGCAACTCGATACGATGCATTTAGTGAATTCACCAAAGCCTTTAATGATACCTACTTCTTTAAAAAATTCTTTATTGATCCACGTATAAAACCGGGCGAGACCGGTACAGCTATTGCTACAGATATAATAGCGGATATTGCTAATGAAATAAGGCCGGAATCATATAAAGAATTAATGAGAACCGCTAACGCAGAATTTTTTAGAATATCGAAAGAAGAAGGTACGGCTGCAGCAGCGTTGTGGGCTTTGCAAAACGCGGTCAAGGCTCCTTGGGAAGAAGGAAGAGGAGATGTTGGACAATTTATAAGAAACGAGTGGGTAGGTAAAGAAACACTACAGGAACTACCAATTATAACTGCAGATGTTATGACCGGTAGACTCGCGTATAAGGCAGTTAGATATGGAGCTTTAAAAGGGGGTAAGTATTCAAAAGAGATAGCAGAGGAGCTGGCTCGTAAATGGAGCATTAGAACTGCTATAGGTACAGAAATCTTTCTTTCTGCCGCGGAAACAGGCGGTTCTACCGCAAATGAGATTTATAATACTGTATTTCCAGAACTTATGAAGAGCGGTAGGTATACCGAAGAACAAGCGGATCTTGAAGCAACAAGAGCAGCCATAGGAGGATCAGCAGGAGCAGTAGTTTTAGAATTAACAGCGGGGAATATTCTTAATCCTGCTACACCATTTGTAAAAAAATTATTAGGTAAAAAAGTAACCGGAGAAATACTGGAGGAAATATCAGAACGTGGAGCTAGGGAAATAGCAGATATAGGGCCTGCTGAATATGCGGCTAAAAGGACAGCTAAAATAGTTGCTACCATGTTTGCTGAAGGAGCTTCTGAAGCTGCAGAAGAATTATTCGCTGTAAATTATACAAGAGATTTTTTACTTACCGTAGTTCCTGATTCTGATGTGTTTAAAAAAGGTGGTAAATTTGAAGGGGATAATTGGGACGCATTACAATCAGTAACTGGTATACAAGCGGCATTTACTGGTATGGGTACTGCCGGAACAATATCTGCAATAGACCAGACAATTAATGTTATGGAGAATACAGGGGAACCACGGCATATTCCATTCCTCCCTGATGGTAATCCAGTTGCAAATTACACGTTCAATACGGGTGATCCTCTAGGTAATCTGCTTGTAAACGAAAATCCGCAATTAAATACAGCAGTACGTGAGGCTCAGTCTGAAGATCCTGTTTTACAAGAGCAAGGCGTGCAGACTCTAAAAGATGCTTTTGGTTGGGATGCGTTACCACCAGTAGACATGGTGCAGGATGAAGAAGGTGTTTGGACGGAAGCCCCTGCTGTACATACTACTGCCCTAGCCATACTTAATACTGCAGCTCCCGATCAATTTAACACATCCAGCGAAGTTGAAAGAGCATTCGATCTTAACGAAACTCCATATGTACATACTCCAGAAGATATCTATACATTTACTGGTGAATCTTCTGCTGTTGATTTACAGCCAGCCGTAGATACTCATATAGATGAAGGTTACACAGACGAAGGGGAAGTAGAAACCGGATTTGCTGAACTTGGTTATACACCTTCACCAGAAGAAGTATCAGAGCGTGTAGGACAAACAGTAGAAACAGAGACACTGGGAGCACTTGTTCCTTATGTAGACCCCCGTCAAACAACGGCTGATGAGATTTCTGAACTTTATGCTCAACTGGGTTATACACCTTCACCTGAAGATATAGCCCAATTCACAGGACAAGGTGGACCGGAATTTGAGGCAGAAACAGGAACACAAATTGCTCCTTATGTAGATCCTCGCCAGACTACGCGGTCAGAAATAGAAGAATTCTTCAGTACAGAAGGTTATACACCTACCGAAGCTGAATTAACTGAATATATAGCCCAAGGTGGACCGGAATTTGAAACAGAGACAGGAAGAGCTGTAGCCGAACGGTATGACCCTCTGGCTGTTATTTCCCCAGAAGTAGAGGAAGGATATAGAGAAGCTGGATTTGAAGACTTTATCCCGTCTGATGTAGAGCGTTTTACGGGTCAATATCCTGAAACTGAATTAGGTGGCAAACTACAGGAGTATATGCCTGTAGCTACATATAACAGTATTGCGAATATATTAGGCAAACGAGGTCAGGATGTAACCGAAACAGATGTTGATTTTGTTACAGATCTAATAGCCCAACAGGAAGTACTTACCGAAGCAGGTACCGCACTTTCACCTCTTACATCTCAACAGTTGGCGTATGATGTAACAGGTGATAATATAATAGATATTAACGATCAAATTATGTTAGAACAAGTTATGACGGGAGCTGTTCCACAGACGGAAATAGCTGCTCAAAGCCCGTTTGCCGCCCAAGAAGGTATCGCCGCCCAAATACAACAACAAACCGCAGTACAAAATCAGATACAGAACCAGATAGCAGCGCAAACACAAGCACAAGCAGAACAAAGAAGAATGCAAGCTCAGAATCAATATTTGGCTCAATTAATGGAAACCACACCGGTTGAGGTAAAGACTCCTCCCCCTGCCGATATTAAATATGTATATGATCCATTTGGTGAGAGTATATTTGCTACCCCTCAACAAGCATCATTATTTTCTGATCCATACACTGCTGCTGTACCTCCTACTACTAGCCCCGCTGTAAATAGGCCGTTTACCCTTCCTATGCAGACCGTATCCGGTGGGGGTATTATTGAGGATAAAACCGATGAGATATTGCGGGCTTTAGGAGAGAATAAATGAGTTGGCTTGATGATCTTTTAAATAGCCAGACTGTACAAAGTGTTGGTGATTGGTTAGGTACTGAACAAGGAGGAAGAGCTACAGAAGGGCTTTTTAATTTAGGACTAAGCTATGGAGCTGAAGCACTTGGTCTGAACGATCCGCAAATACAGAAAACAGGTTATCTAGGTGAAGTACCCCGATATGATGCTGTAAGAGAACGTGTTCCCGATACCTATGATCCTCTTCGTCGTCCCGGTAGCAGCGGCCAACGATACTTTACAAATACACAATTTCTCCCACGAGGTTCACAACCAGCAGGATTGGGTGCCGCAGGTCTTGCTGCTCTTAATTTAAGTAATCCTGCCAGACAAACACGCCCTGTAGCTCCTGTCACTACACCTGTCCCCGTGCCAACTAATCTTATTTCTCCTACCCCGCTAGCTCGGGGTGGGATTATAGGATTAAGACAAGGTAAGTATTTGGATGGCCCCACTAGCGGTATGGCAGATGAAGTACATGCCAACATAGAAGGTACACAGGAAGCCAGATTAAGTGACGGTGAATTTGTTGTTCCCGCTGACGTCGTTAGTCATCTCGGTAATGGCAATTCCGATGCCGGTGCTGATGAACTCTATGATATGATGGATAGAGTACGAAAAGCCCGTACTGGCATGACAAAACAGGCTAAAGAAATAGACCCCAGAGAATTTCTCCCGGCATAGGTAAATTATGGCTAATATACTTGAATTTCAAAGTGGTGGCACAACCCCTACTCCTAGTACAGTAGCCGCTACCCAAGGTACGGCTGCAGCTACTGCTCCTGATCCTATTGTAGGACAGCAGACCGGTACAGAATCGGCCTTATCAAACTGGGCTGGTCCTTATGTAACCGAAATGCTTGGGCGTGGTCAAGCAGTAGGACAAACACCCTATGAAGCGTACACAGGACCACTTACAGCGGGAGAAGCTGCGCCACAAACGGCAGCATTTCAGGGTATTGCCGGATTAGCTGTCCCTACAGAACAGATGACGGCCTTTACTCCGCAGGAATTTACTTCGGAACAAGCAGGAAGGTTAATGAATCCTTTCTTGCGACAGGCACTAGACCCACAGATAGACCAAGCCAGAAGGCAAGCAGAAATACAACGAGTTGCTAATGTAGGTAGATTAACGCAAAGCCCGTTTAGTTCATTAGGTGGTGGTCGTCAAACGGTTATGGAAGCGGAACTCAGTAGAGGTTTGCTGGATAGACTTGCGGGTATTGAAGGCACAGGTTTTCTGAATGCTTACGACAGAGCTGCTCAACAGTTTAACGCGGAACAACAGCTAGGATTACAGTCACAACAGGCAGCTAATACTTATGGTCTTGCCGCTTTGCAAAAACAGGCTGATCTTGGTGGTGTCCAACGTGGTATTGAAGCGGAAGGTATAGCGGCTGATAGAAAACAATTTGAGGAAGAATTGGCATTCCCATATAAACAGGTTCAATATCAGCAATCACTTCTGCAAGGTCTACCACTTGCAGCACAGCAATACACATATGCTCAACCTAGTGCTTTAGCCAATGTTTTAACTGGTGCTTCTGGAATACAAGGTATAGGCCAAAGTATTTTAGGTACAGGTGGTATAGGCGGAATAATAAGTAATTTATTTGGTAGTGGTGTTGATCCTGCTGCACAGAGGCAGGCACAAGTACAAGCTCCGCTGATTGCCGCTGGTGCGACACCATAGGGTATAGGATTAAATAATGACTTACGGTATAGACAAAGAAGTTTCTGACCGAGCTGACGCATACGCGAATAATCCTAAAGCATTGCAGAAACAATACGGTCAAAGCGGTAACATACTAGATCTGATTGCGCTGGAAAGAATAAAGAGAGATTTAGAAGTCAAGAGGCAGGAAATTGCTCTGCAAATGCAGGGAGATCCGAAAACCGTAGCCGAACAAACGTTGGAAGAAACCAAAGGACTTATACAGAAAGATGTAACTGATCAGACAAGTAAGTTACTGGCCCAGACAAAAAAAGCACAGGATTCACGGTTAAGAAAACTTGCTGCTGGTAAAAGACCTAATGCACCACTCGGTATCCCTGCTGCAGCGCAGCGTCGTGGTGCACCTAATCAACAAATGATGGCTGGTATTGGTAGTATACCTCCACGTTCTCCAGTTAATCCCCGAGGAACTGGTATCGCTGCTAACCGTCTACCAAACACAGCTTATGGAGCAAAAGGTGGTATCGTATCGTTTGCTGAAGGAGATAAAGTTAAAAAATTATCATCAGAAGATATACTTGCACAATTTAAATATACAGATTCACAAGGGGTAAAAAGAGGTCATACGCCAAAAACATTTGCAGCATTACCTCCAGAAGTACAACAGCAAATGATAGAAACTATGAATGCGCAACGTGCTGCTTTAAGACCGGATTTATTTTCACGTGGTGTAGGTGTAATGGGTGATGTAGTCCTAGGTGGATTTACTGCACCTATCAATATATTAGGTAGCAAATTGAGAGAATATGGCGCTTTACGCCAAGACCAAAGAGCATTTGGTGAATCAACTCCGTGGCAACTTACAAAAGCAATACAGGGACGAGCCGAAGACCCTAATCTTCAA
>Ga0114905_1000600_pt1 | contig 22280 bp, 24 predicted proteins | sample MalvireepMed_b05_FD_83499 | JGI IMG/M metagenome (GOLD analysis project Ga0114905, IMG submission 83499) | Marine viral communities from the Global Malaspina Expedition - Malaspina viral metaG DeepMed_b05 | ecosystem: Environmental > Aquatic > Marine > Oceanic | place: Mediterranean Sea...
AGACCATACAGCATATGCGTCTGCTCTGATGTTATCTGAGTGGCAATTGCCACAATGATAGTCGATTGGCTTTTCCTTTATTTTGTCTACCATCTCATTCTCCTTCTCTATTTTTATTTAGCCACGACAGTCTCAGCGTTAGCCACGACAGCCTCAGCGATTTTGCCTCGCCAGGTTTAACGATTCGTACAAATGATCAGTTATTATGTCAAGTGGATTATCCTAAATCCGAAATGATCTATCGTTATGTCAAGTAACTTTTATTATGTCAACAAATTATTCTATTGTGTTTTTTTCAGTTTCACCGCCTATATTATTAATTTTCGCTGGTTTTCTTTTATCCCTTCCATTTTAAGGGTATTAAAACCTATTGAGTAATAGTAAGGTATAGGGTCAAGGCTTATCATACCCTTAAAATCGCATTTAGATACCAAATAACCCATGTTTAAGCCCCTATGATAGCGATATTCTTAGCAATCTTACTTGAACCCGAACAAAGCAAGCATTGACTGCAGGTAATACTATTCCATTTAAAACCAGGTATTTGTTTAGATGGACATAAGATTTCATTGTCTTGTAATTCTGATGCATTGTTAATCATTCGATATGATCTAGCATTCGGAAATAATTTCTTAGCCTGATCATAATTAGTATGATCAATTGACAACATAGAATATTTTAGATGCTCAGAATTGAAGTTTGGTAATGTCCAAGCATGCGTGTAACTGGTATACTTCACGTGTTTAGTTATAGTTTTGATAATCCAAACTTGTATACTTGCTGGATCGCCGTAATTGCCTAATCTGATACCTAAACCACGTTCAATTAATAGCTGATTTAATTGTTCAGGTGATATTGTTGGCAATCCTTTGTGATAGGATTTATATAGTTGCATTGGTTCATGTCCTAAGTTGACATAACAAGGCTTCTTTTTGGTAATGGGATTGTACTGTAACTGGCAATTTCCACAAACCGATTTATTAACTGCTAAAATTTTAGAAGCTTCAATAGGATTATATAATTCTGGGTCTGGGATAATGGTTAGTTGAGCCATAACACCAGTTTTACGGTTAACAGATGTTCCAGCTAAACCACTAACCCCAACCAAAATATTTTGGTTAGGGTCAATAGCTGATTTACCATAGTAAACAATCGCTGACTTATACATTCGCATTTTTGGAGTAAGATAGTTAATCATTTTACACCACCATTAACAACAAGATTAACGGCTTTTTGTGCTAAACTTGCTGATCTTACTAATAGCGTTCTATCATTCTTTAACTTGGATAACCAGCCTTGAATATAGGCGGTATTATTTTGCAGGATAGCATTATTATTAATGCCAGTTTCAGCACAAAGAAAACTTGCTCCAAATTCTGCTACTAACTCCTCTTTGGAATATTCAGTACTGCCAAAAGCTGCAAGCTTTTCAGTTGTTGGGAATCTCTTTAATGGTAATCCAGTAGAATGTGTTATTTCATGGAACAAAGTTGCATAATATTCGTCTGTAGAATGGAAGTCACTCTTTAAAGGTAATGATATAGTATTTTCTCCAGGTGAAAAAAATGCCCTATCATGCCCGTTATGGTTAAAGTTAACCTTGTTTTTTATCAAGTATTTAGCGACAATTTCATCAGCTTTAACATTGGGATTAATTGTCTTATCTCTAGTTATAAAATCGTTAATCTTTTTTGGTAGTGTTACATTTTCTGTTTGGTCAAGATTAAAAACATAATACATTTTAGCAAACCAAATTATTTCCACTTCATCTTTGTTATCTGTTGGTTTTTCAACGTTACTCATAAAACAAATTGGTGTAGCTTTTGAACCTTGTTTAACCTTACCGCCTAAATTATTAATCTGTTTAAATGTGCCCCATAAACTAGAATCAAAATTATTCTTGACACTACTTGCCCACAATACCAGCGGATTAATTCCACTGTATTTGTGCCCAGTTTCCATATTGCAATCAACAACAGAATTTGCCCAACCTTTACGCCAGGCTATCTTGTTATTTTCTAATCCTTCAATAATTATATCTGTGATTTTTTCATATGTTTTATTCATTGTTTTACCTATCCTTTATGTAAGTTATTAATGTTTATAAATCGGTTAATGTTAAGTTGTTTACAATCTCAATAGTAAATCCCATTGCTTTTGCTATGTCCAAAGTTGTTTTGGTTATTTCTTTTGTATTGGCTATACTTGCAAGGTATTGAGCCTGGATATTAATCGGTTTTGCGACTGGCATACCAAATCTTTTTTCAATCGTTATTTGGATATTTTCATTCATTGCTTCACATTCTTTAAAAGATTATTTTTATTAGCGAATATATAAATATGATTAACAGAATTGTTTTATTCAATTAGTAAATCCCAAAAGATATATATAAAAATTAAATTGATCACTAATCCTTCAATTATCCAGATCAACAATTTACTCATTAGCGTTACCATATAATCCCAAATTCCTCTTGTTTTTAATTAAGTGTTTGGCTACTATTTCATCTGCCCACATGGATTTATCAAAGTTAAATGCTGCTGGTTTCTCTAAATTTTTTTCAGCTTGTAATTTTGGCGGTTCTGTAGCTATGCGGTTATCACCTGGAACAGTCCAGACAACTTGTTTTAATTTATTGTAATAAGAATCCTCGTTTATATCGAAATCCCATTGCATGGAAGTATTCATGAAATAATGTTTAGTAATATTGTTACTTTCTTGTGAATACATATAGTCAAAATCAAGAACATAATTACTGTGTTTGTTACTATTAGAAAAAAAGCCAGCTTTTAATGCTTGCAAGATAATGTTCTGCTGATCATCTGGATTAGTCTCCCAATAGGTTTGTGTATCGTTATATGTTTGGTATCTTTCATATTGTTTCATTGTTTTACCTTCCTTTATTTTTTCTTTAGCCTGGTCTAAATCTTAATTAATAATTAAGACCTAGACCAGAATAAACAAAGTGTTTATCCTGGATAAGGTAGCTATATAATGTTACCGTGTCGTTGAGCTTCACTTTGAAAATAATCATATAAGCCTTGAAGTTGTCTAGCATTTAAAGATTCGCAATATGTGCCTATTGTATCGGTGATGAATTCAAGTAAATTTTCAATACCCAAATTATATAGGTCATCATCTACGGAAGTGTCTAAATCAACAATATATTTCGGGTTCCTATGAGCATATTGAATATGACTGAAAACAGCCTCTTTAATCTGATCAATTTTATAAGTTGTAGTTTCAAAAACTCTTATATTTTCCATTGTTTCACCATCCTATATATTTAATGTAATTAAGAGTCTAACACGGTCTTTCAGGTACTGTCAAGGGGTTAAAGGGGCAATTAATGAGCAATATTAAACCAATATTTAACCAGGCTATTTATACATTGTAATTCTGAAATCAATAAATTAACCTTACTATTTAGACACTCATTAAAATATAGCGTGAGCTTTGCAAATAACCAAAGCTCGACACCTTATTAATAACAACAATAATAATAATCTACATATAAGATTATTCTTAAAACCTGGTATTTAATTGATATAAGTTATAACAAGATTCAGTTTTATTAAGTATGTTTTAACTATGATTAGATACGGGATTAACCAACAATAGATATAGATTTACTATAGTACTAGAACCAATAACTTACTTGACATAACATTATAGTTAACAGTATTAATAGCTATGAAACATCCACCTAGCTTGACATAACGTAGCATATCGATAGCTAAAATGAACGAATCGCTATTGATCAAGACTTACTAGAATGGGGCTGGGTGCCCCACCTCCACTAATATAAGAGTCCGATCTGCAATTGGATGTAGTACGTACTATGTTACCCTGCCACCGGAACTTTTCACCAAAATGGGATTTAGTTTACGTAATATACCTTGACATAATTTATTTAGTTAATTAGGGTAGGATTATCAGGTACAGGTTAATTTGATAGAATTGATCTAAATATTTGCCTGGTAAGTGTTAACGACATATATATATAGGAGGAAATACTATGCCTAATCTAAGTAATATCAAGACACCGAGGTTACCGAGTGATCCTGCGAAGGCTGGAGACTACCAGGAATCTGGTATTAATGTAGCTGGTGGTGGAAAGACTCAGACAGGGATTACGGCAGGGGTAACGAAGCCGACTCAAGAGGCTAAAGAGACTAACTAGTTATACTTTATTTATGGATAAGGTAAACAGGGCACATAACGAGAGGTACATGAATTGTACAGCGTTATGTGTGGTTTATGATGATGGTACTTTCTGGAATGGTGAAATCAGGTGTACGCATCCTGTACTGTTTACGAGGAAAGAGCCACCCAAGAGGTTTGGTGGAGGTACTTACAAGGTAGTAAGGGGGTAGGTGATGCAGCTATTAGAGGAGATCAACCCGGAGGCGTTACTTGCTGATGGGTTTGAAGATGCTTATATCGGGGTATGTGAGGTATTTAACAGGCCTCCTCTGGCAGCCTATGACAGGGACAAGTGTATTGAGATACTCATGGAGAGAGACGAAATGGATCGTGATGAAGCTGAGGAGTATTTTAACTTCAACGTAGCGGGTGCATGGGTTGGAGAGAATACACCGGTGTATATAAGTTTATCTGAAAAAGGAGACTAGTTATGCCAAAGCCTAAAATCAAAAAAGGTGTAAAGAAAACTGTAAAGAAAACTGTTAAAAAGATTGCTAAAAAAGTTAACCAACTTATCGAATTAGATCCTAGATCTAAAAGATTTATGACAGTTAAATCCAAAGCAAAAAAGGCTGGCAAGGCTACAAAGGCATCACGGTCTAAACGAGCAGGAGCAGCAGCCAAAAAGAGAAAGCCACCTAAGCCTAGACCTACTCCTAATCCTACAGCAACACCCACACCTAGAAGGGTAGACATGTCTAGCACTCGTAAGGCTAAAATGGGGCATGCCCCATGGACAAACAAGGCTGCACAGCCTAAAGTTAATACGGCCCAAAGACCGTTAGGAATGTCACCTAGAAGGCAGAAAGACCCAACGAGACGGCCTAAAGCTAAAACGTATAAAGAATATCATTCGGAAAGATACCGAAGAGAATCTGAATCAGGGGCGTTGCCAAAGGATAAGCTGCAACCACCTGGGCCGCCTTCCCAAAAGAAAATAAGAAAATCAGTTCTTGCTGGAATGAAAAGTAGGAGGTAGTTATGACAATGCAAAGAATGCGGCAAAGAATGCGAAAAGGAGCAGCTGCTAAGGCTGCACAACGCAGCAAGCCAGCAAGCGGACTTCGGATAGGTCCGGAGGGTAGGCCTCAGCCAGTTGGTCCTACTTCCCAAAAGAAAATCAGAAAGGCAGTTGTTGCCGGGATGGGGAGCAGAAGAGTGCCAAAGAGACGCCCTGCAATGGGAGTTGGTCCGGAAGGTCGGAAACAGCCTATCGGTCCTGGACAACCCGCACGGTCTAGGCGAGCTATACCGCCTAGACAGGAACGAAGGAAGGAATCAAGTTACTAAGGCTAAGTAGGAGGTTATTATGCCAGATACAGCGAAGCCAATACCAGAAGAAGTTTTAGCACGTAATGTGAACCAGATCCGTCAAGGTCGCAGGATCAGAACTATAAAGATGGAAGAAGATATGTCAGGGAGGATGTTTGATGTGGAATGGGTTGATGGCGTACAAAAGGAATGTGGGGAAGTAGTGGAGTCTTAAATGCCAGCAACTAAGCCAGAGATAATATTAAAGACGGCAAAGGTCAATAAGGTTGATCTTTCGGGTTTAGGTGATGAGCAGGTTAAGGATATACAGACTGTTGATAAGAAACAGTTGGAGATGTTGTATGACTTACCTGGATGGAATACATTCACTTGGGAAGAGAAACACTTTTTAGCTGCTTTAAAGTATTACAATAACGATGAATATAAGGCAGCGTCTTTTGTCTTACGGACAAAGGGGAGATCGCCACGTAACTGGATTGATTACCGTAAAAGGATTAATCCTCTTTTAACTCAGGCAATAGAAGAAAGACAATTGCATCCTATTTTGGCAGCAGTGCAACTTGGAGAAGCAGCATCTACGATAGCTGTTGGTGCTTTTGTTGATATCTTACAGGATAAAGAAGCAACTAATACCGATAAAATCAGTGCAGCTAAGGAAGTTCTTAAACTTAACAGAATGTATCCTGGTATGGATAGGGATGAAGAAGATGATTCGGATATTCATATTGAACTGAAAGGTGACTTTTGGTTAAGTAAGGAACAGTTAGCTGAACAGCAAATGAAAGAGATAGAAGGCAAAGTTGTTACAAACGAAAACTATAGCGAGGAAGAAAAAGCCCTCACTTGATGTTAAATACTACTCGCCCTATGACTGGCAAAGGGAAGTTCACGCAGCAGCGGAAGATCCCGATGTCAGGATTCTGATTTTAGTCTGTGGAAGACGGTCAGGTAAATCAAGGGCAGCAGCAATGCAATGTCTTAAATGGTACGAAACCACCGTTACAGGGCCACGACCTCAACACTTAATACCACAGTTTCTCGGATGGGTAGTAGGCCCTTCATATCCTGAAATGAGACAGGCATGGGATGAGTTCCTTACTTTCTTTCCTAAAAAAATTCGGACTGGTACTGCCAGAACAGATGAACGAACCGTACCGGTCAGAGCAGGAAGATTTGAATTTAAGTCTAGCGATAATCCTGATTCACTTCAGAACGTGGGATTAGACGTAGTCTGGATTACAGAAGCGTTCTCACATCCCGATAGTGTATGGGACAGACAGATCAGACCTATGCTGTTCTCCCCTGACAGACGAGGATTTGCACTTATAGAAGGTAAACCCAAGAGAGGTCAGGGATCATGGGTCAGACGGCTTGTGTCACGAGCCTATGACGAAAGAACAGGTGAGGGAGATAAACGGATAAGGTATTTCAATGTACCCACCTGGGCTAATCCTGATATTGATGTATCGGAGATCGAAGCTGAACGTGACCATATGCTTGAAGATGACTGGCTTGAGGAATACGGTGCTGAAATGCTCGATGACAAGGGTGGAGTGTTCGAGAACATAAAGGCGTGTACCAGAGGCGAACTGATATCGAAACCCGAAGAAGGACACAGGTACATTGGAGGACTTGACCTTGCAAAGAAAGTAGACTTCACCGTGTTTACCATAATGGATGCCAGAGATCGCAGACTGGTCTGGTACAGACGGATCGGACAGATGGACTGGAACTTGCAGGAAGAGGCCATTATGGCAGGGTTTAAACTCTTTAAACCTGAAAGAATAGTTATGGACTCAACAGGTATCGGTGATTATGCCTTTGACAGGCTGTATAATAAGGGGCTTCCTGTAGAATCTTTTATTTTTACTAACCAGAGTAAGTACAGGCTAATGATGAAGCTTGCTATGCACATGGAGAAATCTACCGTCAGCTTTCCGTTTATAGCGGAACTGGATAAGGAACTACGGCATATGATTTCCAAAAGACTTCCTGCCGGTGGTGTTAAGATCGAAGGAGCACAGGGATACCATGATGACTTTCCTGTAAGCCTTGCACTGGCACTCTGGCACTGTGACCCTGTTCAGGGCGAGGAATACGGTGGTATACGGCCTGTAAGAACGTGGGCTCCACGAAAGTTTGACGGATCTGTACCTGTACAAAGCAGCTTTTTTAAAAGGCGTGATATGTTAAGACAACAGAAAGTCTTGGAGGAGCAGAAGGTATGACTCTCGCACATCGTGAACTTGAAGAAATGATGGAGGGGTCAGCCCCTACACTTCAGGAAATTATGAAAAGAGCTGACAGAAGGCGTGACGGTGACTGGCAGGGTTTCTATAAACTGTGCAAAAAAGCCGATATGTTCTATGACGGAACATACCAGATTCAGACAGCAGAAGGTGGTATAGAAGTTCGTTCAGCTACAGGTCACGCACAGATAGAATCAGCCACAGATCATATTGATGTAAAGAACATGAGTATGGAAACACCACTTCCAGGCCCCAGAGGCCAGCACAGGGCAGGAGTCCTTACCAAGTTTGATATAGGTAACTGGCACAAACTGGAAATGGATAAACCTGTAAGAAGAATGTTAGTTAAGGATATGTTCAGGTACGGTGTTAGCTGGTCTAAAGCTATGTTCGACCCTGACCGGTGGCCTGAACGACCTAAGTTAGACCCGAAAAGTCCTGAGTGGCGAGACGAAATGAAGAAGTTCTTAGCCAAACGAAAAATCAGACATCCACTTTCCTGTGACGTTGTTAATCCAAAGAACATGGTTGTGGATCTCGCAACAACAGGAATGAGCTGGGCTGTGCAGTTCTATAATTTAAGTAAGGATGACGCTACAAGCCGGTTTCCTGATCTGTCTTCAACTATTCACGGAGTTATTACAGATGCCGGAGGCGGTGATCCTGATAAACTCCATGACTTCTTTGAATACTGGGATGATACATGGACAGTCTATATCTTTGCAGGAAAGAAGATAGGGGAATGGAAACATAATTACGGATACCTTCCCTTTATAGAAGGTAACGCAGGATACGGTGAAGTAGATTCACCCGATCCTTCCAAAAGATGGAGAGGACTGCTTCATAACATTTATGATTTGCTCTTACTTGAAGCCAGAATCCTGAGCCAGTACGAAAGTATTCTCGCCCAGAGTGCATGGCCGGGTCACGCTATTCAAGGCCCCGAAGAACTGGTTGCCAAGGTTCAGGATAACTGGCCTCCACAACCGGGTCAGACAGTCCATATACCACCAGGAGTTAACCTTGTAGAGGTAAGACCCATTGTACCTCCACAGGAGATACTGCGACTCCATCAGGTTATTATTGCCAAGATAGAAGAAGATACTGCTCCATCTGTTGCAAGAGGAGCAAACGTACCGGCAGCTGCGTCAGGATACAGGGTGGCAGTACAGGCTGGTATCGCTAAACTGAAGTTCGGCCCTGTAGCAGACGGACTTGGAAGAAGTATAGAAAAACTAAACGCTGTTTACCGTTCTATTGTAGAGAACGTAATACAGGAACCTATAACAGTATGGGCAAGAACAGAAGCAAACGAATTTGAACAGACCCTTAAACCTTCTGATATCAAGGGATACCACGTTTCAGTGGTAAAGGCTGAAGCCACAGCACCCGAAGATGCAGACAGAAGGGCTAATCTTGGTATCAATCTGTTTCAGGCAGGTCTTAGTAGCTGGTATCACATCGTAAGAGATTACATTGGCTACAAGAACCCACTTGAAATTTATACTCAAAGACAGGCTGAATTAACTCTCGAACAACCTGAAATACAACAGGCCATCAGGCAAAAGGCGATGGAGAAACTTGGGACTGGTGTACTACTAAGTCCTGAAGTAGCTGGTGGCGGTGGCGGTGAAGGAGGAGCAGAACTTGGGTTTAATCAAATGTTCGGTCAGGTAAATCAGGGTAATATGTTTTCAGCATCTCAGGCAGGACAGCAAAAGCCTGAAGCTGTCAGGGGCAGAGGTTCACGAAACCCTAACATAAAACCAGGCAACTTTGCTGATATGCAAAACATAGCTTCACAGATAGCTCAGGCTGGCGGTAGTCCTCAGAGAGTAGTTGGAGGTGAGGTCTAATGGCTAAAAAAAGTAAGGATGACTTTTTAATGCAGGCAATTGATACGGCTGTTTCTATGGCTGTACAAAGTACAGAACGTATAGCTGATCTTCTTCCTGCTGATTTGTTTGGTGCTCAGGTAACTCCACAACAGCAAATGGGTGGCATACAACAAGCAAGTAATCCTATACAGGATTGGCTCGAGAGCTATAATGATACAGAGCCAGATTTTGAGGAGGTAGGAATATAATGGCAATAATACAAGATTATTTTTTAGGCGGTTTAGAAGAAAAACTTCCTACATATGAACCAGATCAGTATTATGAATTAAATGGCTGGTTAGTAACACAAATCAAAAACTCTTTCGGGTATTTGGGTTTTGGAGAAATTATATCGGATGAAGAATTCCGAACTATGCTTGTTAATGATTATATTACGCCTCATATGGGATTAGCACAATATGATATTGGTCTAGTGCACCCACATCATTTGACACAAGCCTTAGCAATGATAGCTACGCAAACAGGCATATTAGACCCAAATGATCCTACAGGAGAGTCATGGTTTGTTCAACCACAGCCATATGCAACAAAGATTGATCACGATGTATATCACCGGTTTAGTCCATTTCTGGATATTAATACTGCGAAACAACGAGGTTTAACTGATGATCAGATTGAATCTGAAAAAAGCAGGCTAAAAGATCTTATGTTAACTATTACAGACCAACGAGTACAACCAGAACAGCTTCAGGGAATTAAAGAAAATTTCGGGGAGATGCACACGAATCTTAATTCTATGTTTTATCAGAGATATCAGGACAAGCTAAAAGGAGCACCCGGTCTTGATAAAAGAGCAATACTAAATGCTTTTGAAGGAGCAGGGTTGTCTATGCTTGATTTCAGCGAAGGAGCGACAAAAACCCTTGTTACAAAAGCAATAAACATGTTTACTGATGCTTATCTGAAAGCAGAAATTCAGGCTGCCAATCCACCAGCAGGTAGTGGGCAAATACCTAAAATACTTCCTCCAATATCTAGTTGGGTTGAACTACAATTAAACGATCCAGAAATCAAAGCAGACTGGACAAAGTTAATTAGTCAGGAACTGGGTCTTGAATTTGGTAAAACAAAAGAGGAAATAGCAAACGGAGAGTTGGGCGAAGGATATCCTGTAACTGATCCTTTCACTGGTATAACAACTTTTCATGATAAGACTACAGCATTAAAAATGGCAGATCAATATCAGAGTCAGTACGAAAATTGGGTCGCACAACAAGAAGCAACAAAAGTAGCTAGAGAAACAAAAGAAGCTGAAAGAAGAGCAGCAATGGTTTCTATTCCTGAGAAGGAAAGAATATATATTGCTCTTAAAGATACAGCGTTATTTACAGGTAAAGGCGAACAATATATCAGAACCTGGATACATCGGAATAGTCGGGGAATACTAAAGGAATATGGTCAGTTATTAGCTGAGGAAATTGCTAAAGGTGCTGATCCGGTTTTAGAAACAACAATGCTGGAAAGGTTCATTGATGAAAGAGTACAGGCAGATAAATATAGCAGTGAACTGCCACCAGAAACTTATACTACTGCTGCCGGAGTCGTGATGGATTGGGCAACAGATGAACCGAAACATCTGCTGACATTTGCTGAAAGGCGTGATCCAAAGAAAGATATCTTCAGTCAGGCAGCATTGGATAAAGCTCTTGCAGAAGAAGAGGATGATGCCTTCGCTCGCTTTACCAGAGAAGACGTAACTGATCCAAAGTATCAAAGAGAATTTATGGAGAAACAGGCAAGAGATATAACAGAATTTGCTGAATCTCCAACAATGGGAGGCTCTTTTGATGCTGAAGGAAAAAGAGTACCGGGGGCTTTTGAAGCAGGATATGCAAAAGTTTTAGAAGCACAAAAGGCAGTTGACTATGCAAAACAATATCCAGGCCCTGTAGGAGAAGCTCCACCTGTAGGAGCCAAAGGAGTATTAGAAGAAGAACAATACCCGCAAGATCAACTTACTAAATTACAGACGGCTCAGATGAAACTGAAAAAAGCTCAGGAATCTCAGGCATCTTTAGGAAGAGCAATGAGTGCCAGAAGTTTACAGGAATTAGGGCGAACTGATACCCTGCAAACAGCATCGAAAAAGGAAGAGGCTGAAAGAAGAAAACGATTTGCAAAGACAACAGCAGGTCAAAGAGCTGAAGAAGAAAAGAGAAAGTTAGCGTTAACAAAACCAGGTGAAGCTATTATTAAACCCGGTAAAATGTTATTAGGAAAAATATAATTTATTATAGGGGAATTTAATGGGTGATCCGATAACAGATTGGCTAAATAGCTATAAGATACCAACTCACAAAGTGAGACAAGCAGGTGGCGATCTTGTAAAAAGTATTGGCAGTAAGATTAGAGATAAATATCGCCAATTGCCAGATATACCAAAACGATCAATGGGAGCACCAGGCTTGGGTTTTTCCAGACCCAGCATTGCCAAAATGGATACATTTATTGAGCAACGTCAAGATTACTATATCAACACAGCTCGTGAAAAACCCGATGATTCACCTGATTTACGAAATTCTTTCCCTAATAAAGTTGCTGAATTATTTCGTGGACAAACTATGGATACTCTCAGTCAGAAAGAACGAAAAAGAATTAATAATGAACTAGCTAGATGGCCCGTATATTTGCAACAGCAAGCTCTTGATATGGTTAAAACAGGTACTGTACACCAGCCAACACGACAGGATCTAAAAAAGAGTTCATATGATAACGAAGTTGAATATACTCTTCCTAGTGATGTTCTGGAAGCATATAAGGCAACGCAAATACCTCCTCAAGATTCGGAGAATTTAATGGATCTTTATGAGGCCTGGATTCAACCCTTTGCCAAATGGATGGCTCCACAACAGCAAAAATATATACCTAAAGAAGCAACTCAGGTATTGCAGGCTATACGATATATATCGACACTGGGCCAATATGCAGAAGAGATGGCAGAACGAGATGAAAGACGGTGGGCTGGCAGAGAAGAAATAACGGAACTATATGAGGAATATCGTGATGAGGGGCTAAGTGAATATGAGGCTTCTGAAAAGGCTTTCGATGAAGTTGATTTGCCCAAAGGTGATAAGTTAATTCAGGAATTTCTTTATGATCCCTTATGGCTTGTAGGAGCAAAGCCTGTTACTACGACTGTTAAAGTAGCTATTAAGGGGGCGATTAAAACCCCGACTGTAATCAGGGCTGTATTTCCTGCAATGAAAGCTGCCTTGTCAAAACAAGGTTTATTAAATTTACCGAAAAAAGGTGAAACAATTATAACGTCAATACCAAGTGGTATTGTAAAAGCAGCTAAAGGTTTACCTGAAATACCTGAAAAAATCGGTAAAATAATTACAGAGAAAAGGTTGCAGGCATATAAACCTGTTGACCCTGCAACACTAATACCTAAATTAGGAAACGAAGCATATGATACTGCTATGTTTAAAACAGCAGCAGATTTTGATGACCCTGAAAAAGTTCTTGCTGCTTTGGCACAGATTCGTAACAAAGCATTAACTGAACGAAAAGGATATATTGATGCAGCAATAGAAGCAGGGGAAGTATTACCTGAATTTGTAGATGACGCGGGAAAGGGATTTAAAGTAGTTCCAGCGGAGGCAATAACAAACGCAGGAAAAAAGGCAGAGGGCATCCTGCAAGTAACAACTCCTGGTGGGAAAATTCCTGTTGATCCGGGTTGGAAATGGATTGCAAGCGAAATACTGGATGGAATTCCAGGTATAAGAAACGTAAGGTATTTTTTAAAGCCTGCTCTGGAATTGGTTAAAACAAAATCAGGGGTACGATTTCTAACAGCTCATATAGCAAAAAATGGCGTAGTGTCTATGTTAAAAACCGATTTGAATGGAGATAGTATCATATTATTACATAGTTTAGAAAAGTTCTTTGGGCCTGGGTCTCTAAAAGGTAATAAAATAACAGGGATGAATAAGGATGGTAGATTGTGGGTGAAATTAAAGCCCGATGATACAACGTTCTCCCCGGAATTGCATCCTCTAGGTAAAAAAGGAGGCAGAAGGTTTTCTACTAGAGAGTTCACATCTAAAGATGGAGTAGAGTATGAGAAAGTTAATACGTTATTTGATGTCCTGCAAAGACCCTGGTTATATGCCTTAGATGCTAACCAGATAAAAGTAGTACGGTATTTTCATCAATTCCATACCGACCACTTAATAAAGGTCAACGGTGAGTATAAGCTGGGTATAAAACTATTTACGCCTAAAGGTAAAGATGCTGCGTACGTACCTAATATGGATGTTAGTACCGAAGCTAAACATTTGAATGATATCTTGCAAGATATAGGCAATGCTGGATTGACGCGAAGCCAATTTAAAACAAGATATTATAATTCGGGCTTTGACAGATGGTGGCACAACCCAAAATTTGTTCCTGAAACAAATATACGAACGCTCGATGCGGGATTAAATTCGAGTAAGGTTGACGCAGTTGGTAAACAAATCTATAGAGATTTGCTGGGTGGCAAGACAAAAATGGATGTGTTTGATGAACTGCATCCTAAGCTAAAGGCTCTGAAATTATTAATAGCCAAAAGCCTGAAAAAGGCAAAAGGAAGATCCGAAAGACTATTGAACAATACCCAAAAATTCCAAATAGTCAATAAAGCAGATTCTGTTCGATTAAAAAGATACCAAAAAGCAATAAAACAACTTGAAGGCGAGGGAAAACTTTGGCACACAGGTGAACCAGGTTATTATAGTAGTGAGCAAGGAGCACAACAATGGATGCAACTAAACGGAAAACTTGCAGTATTACGGAATGAAGCCAGTATCATAGAAAAACGCCTGTTAAGCGTCAAGAAGCCAACTGAATCGATTGCAAAAGAGCAGGAGTTACTACTGAAAGAAATAGAGTATCTGATCGGAAAAAACAAAGAGTTGTCCAATGCGTATAGTACAGCCGGTTTGGGAGATTATGTTTTAGTAAAAGATCAGGGTTTGTACAGGTATTTTAAAGCTGATGAAGCAAAGGCTGTAACACAATTACTGGACACAATGAATAATGGATTTATCAACTTCATTGAAAACATCAGGCGAACAGCTTTTGTAGCTGACCTTTCCCCGATTTTTGGGGTACAAGGCCCATTACACTTATTTGCTTCACCGGTGCAAACAACACTGGACTGGGTTCGAGGATTCAGAAAAGGAATAAGTCAGGGCGATATATTTTCAGCTTTTGACGAGAAACGTCTAGCTATGGATATAATAGAAAACCCGGAAAGTTACAGAGAGTTTGCATTTTATAACGGCATCGAGCTGGCAGGGGCAGCACCACACGAATTCGCCATAGGATATTTATCAAAAATACGCTTTAAAGGGATTGGTGACAAACTGGCAAAAAAAAACGAGCAGTTATTTTCGGGTATGTTGAGGGAAACCCGAAATCTGTTTAACCATACAGCAAAATCATTGATAGAAGATGGTGCTGATCCGGTACAGGCTAAAGCAGTGGCAGCTACAATCGCAAAATCGGTTAACCCTATGTGGGATCCGTTCGCTTTAGGTTTATCGACAAAAAGAGCACAGCAGATAAGAGTCCTGGCAACTTCTGTTTCTTTTATAACAAAGCCAGCCACTTTAACTAAAGATGCTGTTATGTTCATGATGAAAGTGGGCACAAAGGTAGGTAGTGCAGGAACAGTACATTTAGGAGAAATAACACGAAGAGAAAAACAAGCGTTTAAAATATTATTAAATATCACAATGTCAACAAATGCTATAGCTATTTTATCATCTACAATATCAGCTTTGGCACAAGGTAAAGATGTCGAAGAAGCAGTAAACGAAGTTGTTGATCCCAGATCTGGGAAGTTTATGAGTATTGTAATAGGAGACAGACGGATTCCTATCGGTGGCCCATACAGATCAATTATTAAAGCAATGGTTCCAAGAGATCGAATAAATTTAATGGGTGGTCAAAGTATAAAATTGCCAGTTCCTGTACCATTCGCAGGAGTACCTGGGTTTTTCTTTAATCGCATTACTCCTGCTGTGAAAACACAATTAGACGTTTTCACTAACAAGGACTTCTATGGTGATCCGATCTGGCGTGGAGCATGGTATGAAGCAGTTGCTCGTGTAGCAGCTTATGAGGTTTCAGGAGCTTTGCCGTTAACAGCAGCCGAATTTATTCGAGGGCCTTTGTCGCATCATTCGATAGACGATGTTACCGAACAGGCAGCAGCCCAGTTTTTCGGGGTTAATTTATTTCAGGAAACCCCTTTCCAGAGACGTAACGAAAAAGTACAGGAATGGGCAGAGGAGAAAAGGTTACCCGAAATAGAAAGTTATTATGATCTTGCACCTAGTAACAGGATGGAATTTGATGAACAGTTCCCTGAAATCAAAGAGAAAATCGAAAAAGAAAATAAAAGACGAGTTAAACTTGGCGATGAAAAAGCATTAAGGGCTTTAAGGTCAGATGAATTACGATTAACATACCAACGTCAACAACTGGAAGATGACCAAGCTTTTCAGGCAAAGCAAATATCTCCTGATGAATGGTTGCAACGAAAGAAATTAAGGGCAGCAGCTTTAAATGCTGCCAGAGATCAGATATATGAAGGGTTAGATGTACAGGAACCGAAAACACCAACAGATTTTTATTACCAGAAACTTGATGAATTAGCAGAAATAAATGGTGGCTTTTTAAATAATAAAGCATGGCGGGAAATGGAGTATTGGATAAAAGATCTTAGTAGTAAAGATCAGGAATACATTAACAAAAATACTAAACTAACACCGTTAACACCGTTACTTGGCGAATATAATCATGCATTAACAACATTAGAACCATACTGGGATATTTTAGATAGAATATTAGCACGATTCCCTGGATCATCTGCATTATATCATGATGAATATCAGAATCTCGGATCGTTTGAAAAAAGGCAGTTCCTCAAAAATCCTCGTAATATGTTGTTGCATATAGCGTTGCAAAGAGTTGAATTAGAAAAACGAATAATGAGAGAGACTAATAAAAAGATTGATGATGAAATAATACGGTGGTATGGAGGAACACCTAGACATCCAATGAATCTAGGACTGAAGCGTTGGTAGAGGTTGACATAATTGACAAAGATAGTAATATTATGATATAGATTAAACGAATAGTGAGGTCTGGGTTTTCTCAGATCAGTAAGGTTTTTTGACATGAATATGAACATGATTTCATTTTTCCCTTATTGGTTTGTCCTCTCTTCCCAGACCCATTATCAAATAGGAGGTACATTGTGGTTCAGGAACAATTAGAGACAGAAGATGAAATACAGGTATTAGATACTCTAGAAGTAGAAGAAGATATGGAAAATCCTGAAGAAGCCGTAGAAGCAGAAGAAACGGCAGAAGAGACTGTACCCCCTCAATTAATTGAGAACGCCATTGAAAAGTATCTCGCAGATAAAAAGAACAGATTATCATTGGAAAAAATGCAGGGTGCATCCTTTCAATATATGCAAAGTGAGCAACAAAGACAGTATAATAAATTGAGTGAGGAAGTACTGAAATTAACAGAAGACGCATTTAACAGAAAACTTGAAACTATGGATGAGGATGAAAAAATAGATTTTCTGCTGAAGGAACGTGATGCTTGGCGAGAAAAATTTGAATCGACTTTAGGTCAATTTAAAGAAGACAGTGAAAGGTTGTCACAGGGACAAGGACAACAAACCATTGAGCCAAGAGCAAGCGACCCGAATGATCCAGTAGAGATTACCAAACGTATTCTTGAAAAAGACGAGCAATTTAAAGAATACGTCAATGATGATCGTCTGAACTGGAACGCAGAGTTTGAAGGACAAAGTGGTGAAGATTATCTTGTAACTATGATGCGAAGGGCTAGAGAACTTAGTCAAACACATCAGGAAGTATCACAGCCACAGTCTAACGGACACAATCCTCAGAGAAACGCACCGCCACGAATGAGTAGCGGAGCATCAAAAGTACCCCAGGATTTTTACGAACTTGAAGAACTAGCTGTAGAAAAAGGGGCAGGAAGCTCTGAGTACGCAGCTTACCTTGTGGAACGTAAAGCTAGGGGTATGTAAAATTTAATATTTAGAGGTGAAACGTGGCTACAGGAATTACACTTAGCAGTACCAGTAATCTTAGCAGTCACCAGAGAATAGTCTTTGCAGAAGCAAGGTTTGATCTTCAATACAAAGAGATCATGACTAACCTTGTTACTAACTTTACTCTTCCTCCTGGTGCCAAGCAACTCACCGTTCCCAAGTATTCAGCTCTGACGGCTGCCGGCTTAACTGAAGGTGTAGATATGACTACACCCCAACAGTTAGCTTCTAGCGTGATTGATGTCACAACGTCAGAAGTTGGAATCATGGTAACAGTGTCAAGAAAACTGGTTCAACAACAAGTAGAAGATATATTCAGAGTGGTTGGCCGACTACTTTCTGATTCGCTTGCGAAAAAGGAAGACCAAGACGGCTTGTCACAAATTGATAGTTTTAGTAAATCATCACCTGGTGCTAGTAACGCTCTTACAATGGCACATTTAAGAGGAGCCGTTGCTTACATTGCAACAGGTGGTACTACAGGGCAACCAGGGCCTGAACCTATCGTTTTTGTATTACACCCAGAACAGCTTTCAGATATCGTTGACAAAATTGCTCCCATTGGTACTTATGCAATACCTCATGGTATATCTGAGGATATAACAAAGAACTATTACAGGGGTAATATTCCTGTGTATGGTTCACCCATCTTTGTTGATGGAAACATTACCAGAGATTCAGGTGATGACGCTAAGGGCGGTGCATTTTCTAAGATGGCAATGATGTTCACTCGATCACAAGAGTGGCTTATTGACACTCAGCACGATGCTTCTCTCAGAGCCGATGAAATGATTCTCACAACTGAATATTCATGGGATGAGTATGAAGACGGATGGGGCGTAGAATTAATGTCAGACGCAGCAACGACTTTATAAGTTAATTACCGAAGGACAATAATGACAACTCACAAACTTGAACAGGAATTTACAGCCATACAAGCACAGCTTGCAACCCAGCACCGCAACGGTGATCGGGTTGGAAAGGGCAGTGATCACCGTAACCCTAGTGGTGGGGTGGCTGTTCAGGGTGAGGGGATTGGCATTAAATACTTAGGTGATGGTGAAGCTAGAATAAGTCTCTACGATAAAGTAGACGGTAAGTGGACTTTGAAATTTATGAAACATACAGCTGACCGTAACCTTGAAAAGAAAACATTTATTTACGAGGGCAAAGAGATTAAACGATACGCACTGGAGAAACCCGAAGGGTGGATTCCACCTGGAATGTCAGAGAGGGAGACTATAGCAATAGTCGAAGATCCCTCTGAAGAACAGTTATTCCAGACGATCTTGAGGAAGCAGAAAGAACTCGATGAACTGCTCCAACAGGTCGTAGGGAAAAAGCGATAATGCAGGAGGCGATGATATGGTGACTACATTAACACCAGATCAACAGGGAATAGCCATAGCTAAGGATTCTTGGAGGGGCTTGAAGGGGAACATCCGTCAAAGCTACGGTCATATCAGGATCGAAAACGGCCCTGATACGGGTAAAACCATAGCCGAAGTAATAGCGGATAGTGAACCTGAATGGCAGGAGCCTAACAGGGCTTACTTCTATCAACCACGCAATCTCCTGCTGGGTACTGCTGCTGACGGTATCAAGTGGGAAAGAACGCTACCGCTGAACGCTACAGCACATGCTTTGGTAAGAACCCTTTTGAAAGGATTCCTTTTGCATCCTCCACAAGAGGATGTGGAAGTAGAGGTGCCAGAGGTATCTCTCCCAGTGCGTAATCGTAAGATCAAAAAGCCTGTTAAAAAACCAAGATATTTTTGTGAGGAACATGACGTTAGCTATAACAAAGTTAATAGTTATCGTACTCACTTGAAGCGAAAGCATGGAGGGTCGTAATGGCTTTTACATATGGAACAATTTGGGGTGATTACGGTGATGAAAAACTCACTAGTACCACCGAAGATTTAGGACTCACTTTAGGCACACGGATGGTCTTGCCTGATGGCAGGGTATATCGGTATGCCTTTACAAATGGAGCTGCACCTGCCGGACAGGGTGTTCAAAGTTCAGCAGCAGTAGCCAACCATGATTCCGATTTGGCAGTAGCATCTGCTGCTGCTGTTGGAGCCAAAAGCGTTTCGGTAACATTAGGAGGCACAGCCGCAGCAAAAGACTTGTATGCGAATGGCTACCTTTTTGTTAATGACGTAGAAGGCGAAGGACATGTCTACAAAATATCAGGACATGCTGCTATTGGCTCTGGAGGAACCGGAGATATAAACCTCATGGATGGTGACAGCATTAAAGAGGCATTGGTAGCAGGCTCCAGTCAGGTTGGACTGGTAGCTAATCCATATGCAGAGGTTATCCCTACTCCTGGAGGAGCCCAGACTGGCCGATGTGTCGGTTATGCCCCAACAGAGATAGCGGATGATGCGTACTTCTGGGTACAGACTTGGGGAGAAGCTGCTGTATTAGCAGACGGAACCCTGGTTATTTTCAGACCAGTTCGTGTCTCTGACGGTACGGCAGGAGCAGTAGAAAACTATGCCAGCCAAACTGCAAGCGAAGAGCAAGTGGTCGGGTTTGCAACAAATGTTCTTGCTGCAACAACTGAATACCAGTTTGTATTCCTTACAATCAGTCCGTAACTATGAGTTCTTAGAGGGGGGCGAATAGTATTGGGTAGCCCCCCTTAATTTGGATTATATCTAGTTAGCAAATCCTTACGCAGAGTAAGGAGTAATTTACTTATGGACTCAGGGGGGCAGAATGGCAAGGTATTCAAACTTAATATTATCAGGAACTAAGGCAAGGCCAGATAAAGAAACAGAAGGTGTGGCAGGCAATGATCTGTTTTTAAAACTAGAGAATAATCTCGTTGTTAGCCTGGGAACAATGTCGAGGGAAGACTTGATTAATCTAGCGATAGAAAAATGGGCAAAGATGCTTGACCATGTTCCATCTGATGCTGAAACTAAAGCCTACTATGAAAAAGCCAGAGAGATACTGGAACAAGAAGATCAGCAAGCCGAATTCAAAGAGCTTACAAAAAAGAGAACTACTTACGGCAGGCCCGGCCCCTATGGAATGGCAGTCCCTGATGGCTATTTAATTGAAGGCTATAAAGAAGGGAAATACGATAAACGAAAAGATTATATTTTACATAAAGGCATGGCTCACGAGATTGAGCCTGAATAGGAGGATATTATGGGCGATCCGATTGCGTACCACGTTGCTACAATAACTGACACAGCAGGTACGATATTTGACAGAGCTGAAAGCGGCTTTAATACCAGTCCACCATCTATGGCAAACTCTTTTGCCGGCAGAATAACAACTGCAGAAATAAGAGCCAGAGGCGATGGTACATCTCCAACGGCTTCAGTTGGCATAACGATGAAAACAGATGACCAAATTTATTTGAGTGTTACAGAAACTAAGGCAACGGAATTTATCCGTACTGGCTCAACCAGTGGTGTTATTGAAGGACATTTCTATCCTGACCTCCTGCACGAATTAAGAGGTAGATTATGATAATACAATCAAGTGGAGGTGCAAGCACCGCTGTACCAGAAGCTGGCACTGATGCAGGAGATCAAAGAAGGGCACATTTCCAGTCAGATTTACTGGACATTCTCGGTGACACCAGGTATTTCTGGATGCCGGCAAAGGCAGACACGACTACAACAACAGGGTCAAGCCGTAACGCAAGCACGATAACATATTCAGAATCATTAGCAGACTTTGATTCTGGAATTGTAACATTAGGATCTGGAGTGGCTGTTGATTTCAACGGTTCAGATGAAGAAGGGGATACTAATGATGCAGCTAATCTTAGCTTTGGTGATGGTACTAATGACCAGCCTTTCAGTGTACTGGCTCTGGTTTACCCGGATGTGGTAGATACTGTCATGACGATAGCAGCCAAATCTGATGAGACAAGTGGTTCAGAACTGAGAGAATACTGGTTCTACATGGATGGATCAGGGTATCCATCTTTTGAGATATTCGATGAATCAGCCAATGCAATCATTGGTAGGGAAGATCAGACAGCTCTGACAGCAGCAACATGGACATTACTTGCTGGAACTTATGATGGTAGTGGAGCTGTTACAGGTGTTAATATATACAAGGATGCAGCTTTAGTTGATGACAACAACGCAGGAACTACCGGAACCTATGTGGGTATGGAGAATACTGCAACGAAGGTGCAACTGGCATTTCATACAGGAGCCAGTGCTGCTGAGGAATTCTGGAATGGTCGGTTAGCTTTGGTAGCGGTAGTAGCAAAGGAGCTTTCTGCTGATGAAGTGTGGCAATTAAAGAAACTAGTTAATGGCTTTTACGATTTAACTTTGTATAAGGAGGTTTAGTTATGGCGACAATCGAACTTACTCTGACAACGGCACAGCAAAACCATCTGATCGCAGCAATTGAAGTAGCATACGGAGCAGATGTATTGGCTGCTGCCAGTGCAGATACCAACAAAAAGAAACTTTTGTATCATTTGGTACACAGTCTTGAGACGGCTGGTAAATCAGTTAAGAGAACTGCTGACGTATCTTCTGCTGTTGCTTCTGAAGTAACGGCTAGAGCTTCTG
>Ga0114905_1000618_pt1 | contig 21835 bp, 18 predicted proteins | sample MalvireepMed_b05_FD_83499 | JGI IMG/M metagenome (GOLD analysis project Ga0114905, IMG submission 83499) | Marine viral communities from the Global Malaspina Expedition - Malaspina viral metaG DeepMed_b05 | ecosystem: Environmental > Aquatic > Marine > Oceanic | place: Mediterranean Sea...
ATCGTGGCGATGAAGGACGGCCGGATCGTGGCGCAGGACAAGAGCGCGACGGTTCTCACCGAAGAGACCCTGCGCGACGTGTTCGACACGCCCTTCGAACTGCTGCAGCACAGGGGCCGGCCCGTGGTGGTGGCCCGGTAAGGCATTGGTCCACGCCTAGTCGGGGTGCCCGAGAGCCTGAGTCCCCACAGCCCCGCGTGAGGCGGAGCGCCCTATCCAAGCGGGTCCGAGCGCCGCATCACCCTCAGTTGATGCGCCGTGAGCCACCTGCCCCGCCGCGCGGGTTTCCTTTCCCGGCAGGCCTGCCAAGTCTTGTGACAGGCAAAACGCAGGAGGCCGCCATGCTGTCGCGCCGACACTTCTCTCTCGCCCTCGCCGGCGGCCTTGCCGCTCCGTCGCTGCTGCGCGCGCAACAGGGCACCGACGAGATCCGCGATCTCGCGGCAGATCTCGACCAGCTGCACTCGATCCAGGTCCACCGCGGCGACGAGACGCTGCTGGCCGAAGCGCCGCGCGGCCCGGGCCTGACCCGCGTCGCCAATATCAAGTCCTGTTCCAAGAGCGTGCTGGCGCTGATCCTCGGCGCGGTGATCGACGCGGGCGGCATCGAGAGCGTCGAGGCCCGGCTTGGCGATGTCGCCCCGAGCCTGATCCCGTCCGGGGCCACAGAAGGCGTCGAAGACCTGACCATGCGCGATCTCGTCACCCTGCGCGCCGGGCTTGAGCGGACCTCGGGGGCGAATTACGGCGCCTGGGTCAATTCCTCGAACTGGGTCGCCTACGTGCTGCGCCAGCCGCGCGTGGCCGAGAATGGCGGCCGGATGATCTATTCCACCGGCACCACGCATCTTCTGGGGGCGGCGATCGCCACGGCCACCGGCGACAGCCTGCTGACGCTGGCGCGGCGCCATATCGGCAGCCCGCTCGGTATCGAGATCCCGCCCTGGACCCGCGATCCACAGGGCTTCTACTTCGGCGGCAACGAGATGGCGCTGACGCCGCAGGCAATGCTGCGCGTCGCCGTGGCCATGCGCGATGGCGGACGCTACGACGGCGCGCAGGTGTTGCCCGCCGACTGGGTCGAGGCCTCGCAGGAGGCGCGCACGCGTTCGCGCTGGTCCGGGCTTGGCTATGGCTATGGCTGGTTCCTGAGCGACAGCGGCTGGATCCTCGGGCGCGGCTATGGCGGTCAGGTGATCGCCGCCCACCCGGAGCGCGACCTCGCCGTGGCCATCACCTCGGACCCGACGCGGCCGGCCCGCTCGGGCGGCTATTTCGGCGATCTGATGGGGCTGCTCGACGGGCCGATCATCGCGCTCGGCTGAGGCCGCGCCAGACGCCTTGAGAGAAAATCGCGCATCGATGAACCCTGTGGTGGGGCACCGGCACTCACCCGGTATCCAGACCAAGATGGTCCGGGCCAGACACCCCCACAGGAGACCTTTGCATGAAACTTCTCACCCTGATCGCCGGCGCCGCCCTGTCCGTCGCCGCGACCACCGCGATGGCCGCCCCGGCCGGCATGTCCGGCAAGGGCGTGCTCGTCGATGACGCGGGCATGACCCTCTACATCTTCGACAAGGACACGCCGGGCAACAGCAACTGCTACGATGGCTGCGCCGGCAGCTGGCCGCCCTTCATCGCCGAGACCGATGCCAGCGCCGAGGGCAATTTCAGCCTCGTGACCCGCAAGGACGGTGCCGAGCAATGGGCGTTCAAGGGCATGCCGCTCTACTACTGGGCCGGCGACAGCGCGCCGGGCGACGTCAACGGCGACGGCGTCGGCGGCGTCTGGCACGTGCTGAAGTAACCCACCCCGTTCCCATCCTCCCCGCCAACGGCCCGGTCACCCAAGAGGCGGCCGGGCCGTTTTACGGGCGGCACCCGAAGGCGCACCGCGCTTCCGGACAGAGCCCGCGTTCTCAAACTGCCAGTTATCCGGGCAATCAACCTACATCCCATGATTGTTTTCCCCGGAAAACCTAACGTGGCGTCAATTACAACGTAGATTACAACGGTGGTGACAACGCTTTGCCAGAGCCGAATGATGTATGTATATAAACGAGCCACTTAGAACTTGCGCTCAAGACCGAACCGGCGTCTCACTTCGGCGGCGCGGCATCAACCGCAAGATGAAACCCTGATCAGCCCTGCGACGGCGCGGGGGGATCGCGAGGCCAGACGCGATCCTGCCACGCCGGGGCTGCCATGGCCCTCGTCTTCCACCTTCGCGGCGGCCAGCCCGGCGGCGCGCGACGCGATGCCACCGCGCCCTGGCAGGTCTCGTCCGGATGCATATTCTCACTCCGGTTTCCGGGTGCCCGTGAATTTTCAATGATCCGATGAACCATTTTCAATCGTCGGGGCACCTATCACCGCAGACAGCAAAGCGATGATTTTGGCATGCGCATATTCAATTCCCTCCGGGCCGCCCGGACCGGCCCAAAACCCAGGACCGACGAGGCCTTGCTGGCTGCCGTCGCGAAAGGCGACGTCACCGCCTTCGAGGAGCTGCATCGGAAGTACTTTCCCAAGCTGATGCATTTCGCGAGGCGCATCACCGACAACGCCGAGTCCGCCGAGGAGGTCGCCAACGATGCACTGATGACCGTGTGGCGCACCGCAGACCGCTTTCAGGGCCGGTCGAAGCCCTCGTCGTGGATCTTCGGCATCGCCTACCGGATGTCGCTCAAGCAGCGACAAAAGCTCGGCAAGCGCAAAGGAGACGTGGAATTGGACGAAGGACTTGTGGCCGACGGCAGCGACACCGAAACTGCGGTGATGCACAAGAAGGATCTCGCTGCCGCGCTCCAGCAACTGACACCGGAATTGCGCGCGGTTGTGGAGCTCACCTATTATAACGGCTATCTCTATACGGAGATCGCGGAAATCCTCGAGTGCCCGGTGGGCACCGTGAAGACGCGCATGATGACGGCTCGCAAACGCCTGCGCGAGATGCTGTCGGACGAGGCGCACCAGAGTTCGGAGAACGCAGTTGCATGATTCCAACCACATACCGAGGTCAGACGCCTACGAGACCGCTTGGGAGCTGATCCCGTGGTACGTCAATGGCAGCCTGCCCGAGGACGAGGCAGAGCTGGTCAGGCACCAGGCCCGCATCTCTCCGCAATTCGCCGCCGAAGTCGCCCGGCAGCACGACCTCGCCCAGCAGGTCGCCACCGTGGACCCTTCTGAAGCCCCCGTCGAGCGCAGCTGGGAAAAGCTGCGCGCCCAGATCGACGCCGAGGCGACGGCGCGCGCACCGGCACCGCAGTCCAGGGGCTGGTTCGCCGGCCTGCGCGGGGGCCACGCGCTCGGAGGGCTTGGCGTCGCCGCCTGCGTGCTGCTCGCGGTGGTGCTGTTCCAACCCGCTGGCGACGACTACCAGACGCTGACCAGCGGTGCCGGTGCCGACCACGCGGTCAAGTTCCAGCTTGCCAACGATCTGGCCGAGGACGACCTGACGCAGCTGCTCGCCGCGCATGGGCTGACCCTGCTTGACGGCCCCTCCGAGACCGGCGTCTATACCGCTGCCGCCGCCCCGGAGGCCGATCTCGCCACTGCCGCGCAGGCGCTGATGGCCACATCCGAGGTCCTGTTCGCCGCCCCCAACGAGTGATCCCCATGCTGCGTGCCATCGTCTCGCTTCTTCTCGCCACGCTCCTGCTTGCCGCGCCCCTGCGGGCGCAGCAGGCACCGCCCTGGCGGCTGGTCCCGGCCGATGGCATCGCCACGCAGACCCACCTCATCCTCACCGTGCCTCTGGCCGAGCCCGACGCGCTGAGCGCCGTCGCCGCCGAGATCGAGGCGCGTTTCGACGTCACCCTCACCGCCGAATGGCCGTTGCAATCGCTGTCCGTGCATTGCCTCGTGGTCGACACTGCCGGCACGCCGGATCTCGACGCGCTGATCGCCCGGATGCAGGCCGATGCACAGATCCGCACGGTGCAGCGGATGAACGACTTCCAGGTGTTCGAGGCGCTCTACCGCGATCCGCTGCTGCCGATGCAAAGCGCGCTCAAGCAGATCAACGCCGCCGCCGCCCACCGGATCAGCACCGGCGCGGGGGTCCGCGTCGGTGTCATCGACAGCGCGATTGACGGCGACCATCCCGATCTCGCGAGCCGCCTCGCCGATCTGCGCGATTTCGTCGGCAACGCGCAGGGCAGCGCCGCCGAGCCGCACGGCACCGCAATCGCCAGCATCATCGCCGCCGATGCCGACAACGAGATCGGCATGATCGGCGTCGCCCCGCAGGCGCAGCTGGTCGGGCTGCGCGCCTGCTGGCAGCCGCAGGGACTGGGCGGGCGCTGCACCAGTTTCTCGCTGGCGCGGGCGCTGAACTTCGCCATCCTCAACGACGTGCACGTGCTGAACATGAGCCTTGGCGGACCGCCGGACCCGCTCTTGCAGGAGCTGGTCGAGGCGGCCGAGGCGGTCGGAATGATCATCGTGGCGGCCTGGGGCGAGAGCCCTGAGCCGACCTTTCCGGCCTCGCTGCCGGGGGTGATTGCCGCCGGGCATGGCACCGAGCGGCAGGTTCCCGCCCCGGCGGTCGACGTGATCAGCGCGGCGCCGCACAACGATTACCGCTATGTCTCCGGCTCGTCCGTGGCGGCGGCCCATGTGAGCGGCGTGGCGGCGCTTCTGCGCGCCCGGCACCATGACCTCGCCGCGCCCGACATCGCCCGGGCCCTGCACGGCGCGGTGGTGATGCATGGCGATGTGCCGATGGTCGACGCCTGCGAGGCGCTGCGCGCGGTCGAGGCCTCGGCCCCGGCCTGTCACGACTGAGCCGCGCGGCTTCGGCGAAATAATTTCCCCATGAGATGAACCTCACCCTCGGCTCCGGGCACCTACGGGATGACCGGAGCCGAGGCCGTCCGGGCGCTCTCCTCCGCCCCCGCCTCTCCGTTCCGGCGCAACGACGCCAACCGAAGAGAGGCCCTGCCATGTTTGCCCGCGCAGTTCTGACGACCCTGAGCCTGCTGCTCATCGCCCTGCCGCTGCACGCGCAGGGCAGCGATCGCACCGTCGCGCTCGTGGTCTCCGTGGGCGATGGCGGGGCCCGGGCCGACGCGGTGCAGACCCAGCTTCAGCTGATGGGCGCCGAGACCCTGCGCGCTGCCGATCCCAACAACGCCGAGCTGCGCTCGATCCTGCAGCGCTTCGCCCGCGAGGCCGAGGATTCCCGCGCTACCTTCGTTTATCTCGATGCGCCCGCGGTGACCTTCGAGGGGCGCGACTACGTGCTGCCTGCCGAGGCCACGCTGGGCCGCTCGACCGATCTTTTCACCCAGGCGATCCCGACGCTGGCCTTCGCCCGCTCCGCCGCGCTCTCCGAGCAGGGCGGCGCCGTGGTGCTGACCGTGACCGCCCCGCCCACGGGCCTGCCGGGCGGCATCGGCAAGGTCGCGCGCGCGCCCGATGCGGTGCCCGGCGCGGGCGCCGTGGTGGTGGCCGAGATCGGCGCCTTCGGCCCGGTGCTCACGGTGCTCGAAGACGCCGCGAGACAGGAGGAAGTCGATCTCGGCACCCTCCTGCGCGGCATGTTCACCAAGGACGGCGTGACGCTGTCCGACCTGCCCCCGAACCGCATCCTGCTGCGCGCCGCACCGGAACCCGAGCCCGCACCGGAGCCCGAAACACCCGCGCCCATCGCTGACGCTGCCCCTGCCCCCGCACCGGTGCTCGCGGCGACGCCCGAACCCGAGGCCCCCGCCGAGACCGTCGATGAGCTGCGCATCCTCGAGCAGTCGCTCTCGCGCTCGGCCAAGCGCACCATCCAGCGCGCGTTGCGCGCCGAGGGCTTCTACCGTGGTCTCGTGGACGGGATCTTCGGGCCGCAGACCCGCGAGGCGATCACCGCGTTCCAGCAGAGCCGCTCCGAGGACACCACCGGCGTGCTCAACCGCCGCCAGCTTCTCGACCTCAGTTCCTGATCCCGCGCGAGGACGCGCAAACCCCAAGGAGTCACCCAATGGGCCTGCGTTTCAAATACAACATCGTCCTGCTTCTGGCCTGCATCATCGGCATCGGTGCCGCCGCCGGCCTTTCCTACCGCTTCGTGCAGGACTCGGCCGTGGACGAGATCGAGGAGTCGATCCGGCTGCTGCGCGCCAATGCGCTGGCGGTGCGCTCCTACACGCTGACCAATATCGACCCGCTGCTCGCGGACGACAACGACATCCTGTTCCTGCCCGAGACCGTCACCTCCTTCGCGGCTCGCTCGGTCTTTGCCAACGTGCAGCAGCACTTCCCCGAGTTCAGCTACAAGGAAGCCGCGCTCAACCCCACCAACCCGGCCGACCTGCCGACGCCGCTCGAGAAGGACCTGATCGACCGGTTCCGCGCCGATCCCTCGCTCGAGCAGCTCTCGGCCGTGGTCGACCGCGAGGACGGGCGCTTCCTCACCGTGGCTTTCCCGCTGACCATCTACCAGGAGGGCTGCCTGCGCTGCCACTCGACCCCCGAGGCCGCACCGCCCGCCATGGTCGATCTCTACGGCCCCGATCACGGCTTCGGCTGGGAGCTGGGCGAGACCGTGGGCGCGCAGATCATCTCGGCGCCGATGTCGATCGCCGACAAGCGCGCGCTCGAGACCGGGATCATCCTGATCGTGGGCCTCGCCGGGGTGTTCCTGCTGGTCTTCGTGCTCACCAACCTGATGCTCGGCCGCATCGTGCTGCGCCCGGTGCGGCGGATGTCCGAGGTCGCCGAGAAGGTCAGCATGGGCGACTTCGCGGTCGAGGAATACAAGAAGCCGGGCCGCGACGAGATCAGCTCGCTCTCGGTCTCGTTCAACCGGATGCGCCGCAGCCTCGAACGCGCGATGAGCATGATCGATGTCTGATGCGACCGTCATCGTGCCCGGCGGCGGGCGCCGCATGGTCGGCAAGTACCGCATCGACGGGGTGCTGGGCGAGGGCGCCATGGGCGTGGTCTATGCCGGGCAGGATCCGGATATCGACCGCCCCGTCGCCATCAAGACCATCCACCAGCACCTGATCGGCAGCGAGGGCAGCCAGGACTGGCTCGACCGCTTCGGCCGCGAGGCCCGCGCCGCGGGCCGGGTGCAGCACGCCAACCTCGTCACCGTGTTCGACTTCCTGCAGCAGGACGGCCTGCCCTACCTGGTGATGGAGCGGGTGCGCTCGGTGACGCTCGAGGATCGGCTGACCGAGGGCACCCGCCTGCCGCTCGAGGAGATCCACGCGATCTTCGCCCAGATCCTTGCCGGTCTCTCGGGCATCCACGCCGCCGGGATCGTGCACCGCGATCTCAAGCCGGCCAACGTCATGCTGACCGATGACGGCACCGTGAAGCTCACCGATTTCGGCATCGCCCGCCTGACCGCGATGGAGGCCACCAGCGCCGGCATGATCGGCACGCCCTCCTACATGGCGCCCGAGCAGCTGAGCGGCGCCGAGGTCGATGCCCGCGCCGACATCTATGCCTGCGGCGTGGTGCTTTACGAGCTGCTGACCGGGCGCAAGCCCTACAAGGGCGGCGGCGTCGAGGCGCTGTTCGCGGCGGTGCGTAGCGGCCAGGCACCCCGCCCCGGCGAGATCGTCGAGAGCCTGCCCGCCGAGGTCGACCACGTGGTGATGACCGCGATGCATGTCGATCCCGAGAAGCGCTATGCCAGCGCCGAGGACATGCGCGCGGCGCTGTCGGCGATCCTGCCCGCCGCCGACCGCACCGGCCTGATCGAGGCCGCGCCCAGCGCCCGCCCCCCGGACGCCACGCTGACCGAGACCATGCTCACCCGGATGAGCGGCGGCACGCTGGCGCGGCTCGAGCAGCACCTCACCGGCAGCCTCGGCCCGATGGGCCGGGTGATCGCCCGCCGCGCCGCCGCCAAGGCCGCGACCACGGAACAGCTCATCGCCACGGTGCTGGCCGAGTTCGAGGACGAGGCCGAGCGCATGACCCTGCGCCACGCCATCGAAAGCGCGCTGTCGCAGGACGCCACGGGCCTTGGCACCGCGCCGGGCCTTCCCGACGCCGCGCTCACCCGCCTCACCGACCTGCTGAAACCGCATCTCGGCCCCATCGCCCCGGTGCTGGTGCGCAAGAGCGCCCGCAAGGCCGCAAGCCTCGAGGCGCTGGCCCGGACGCTGTCCGAGGCGATCTCCGACCCCGACGAGCGCGCGCTCTTCCTGCGCGCCGCCCTGACCTGACCTGCGAAAGGCCCCGCCATGCTTGATCTCGATCCCTGCCTCGCCGCTCTCGACACCGACGCGCCGAGCGGCCCCGATCTCGAATACGACCCCGAGTTCACCGCGCTGGAACTGGCCAACGCGCCGGGCGAGGAACGCGTCATCGGCGATGCGGTGATCCCCGCCGAAGACCCGGATTTCGCCGAGGTCGCCCGCGCCGCCACCGCGCTTCTGGGCCGCAGCCGCGACCTGCGGGTTGCGGTGATCCTTGCCAATGCCACGCTGCGCACCGAAGGGCTCACAGGCTTCGAGACGGTGCTGGGCTTCATTCGCAACGGGCTCGAGGAGCACTGGGACAGCGTGCACCCGCAGCTCGACGCCGAGGATGACGACGATCCGACGATGCGGGTCAACGCCGTGCTCGGGCTCACCGACCGAGCGGGCGTGCTGGCCTCCCTGCGCGCCGCGCCCCTGGCCGAGAGCCGCGCCTTCGGGCAGGTCTCCCTGCGCGACGTGAAGATCGCCGAGGGCGAACTGCCGGCACCCGCCGAGGGCGAGGCTCCGACACCGCAGACCATCGCCGCGGCCTTCATGGACAGCGACGCCGCAGCGCTCGCTGCCCGCGCAGAAGCGGCCGAGACCAGTCTCGGGCACGTGCGCGCCATCTCTGCCGCCTTCGACGGCCATATCGGCAGCGACGGGCCGGACCTCGAGCCGCTCGAGCGCGTCCTGCGCGAGATCGTCCGGCGGTTCTCGGAGCACGCGGCGGCGCCGGCGGACGACGCGGGCGAGGAGATCCCGGAGATGGAGATCGGCGAGGCGCGCGATACCGCCGCCGCGCCTCGGGTCGCGCCAGTGGCAGGCGCGCCCGGTGCCATCGCCTCGCCCGACGATGTGAAACGCGCCATCGACCGGATCGTCGACTACTACGCCCGCACCGAACCCTCGAGCCCCGTGCCGCTGCTGCTGACCCGCGCGCGCCGGCTCGTTTCGGCGGATTTCCTCGCGATCATGAAGGACATGGCCCCGCTCGGGGTGGAGAACGTCGCGCTGATCGGCGGGCTCGAGGACGAAGACGAAGAATAATCGCCGCCCGCGTGAACCTTTGCGGTTGGCGCGGGCACTTATTTGCAGACCAACACGGGAGCCCAGAGCATGACCGACAGCAGTCAGAAATTCGTGGCCCGAAATCGCGCGCCACGCGTCCAGATCGAATACGACGTCGAACTTTACGGCGCCGAGAAATCCGTCCAGCTGCCCTTCGTCATGGGCGTGATGTCGGACCTCTCGGGCAAGTCGGCAGAGCCGCTTCCGGCGGTGGCGGACCGCAAGTTCCTCGAGATCGATGTCGACAATTTCGACGACCGGATGTCGTCGATGAAGCCGCGCGCCGCCTTCAACGTGCCCAACACGCTGACCGACGAGGGCAACCTCTCGGTCGACATCACCTTCGAGAGCCTCGACGATTTCGCGCCCGACGCCATCGCCCGCAAGGTCGAGCCGCTGCGCAAGCTGCTCGAGGCGCGCACCCAGCTTTCCAACCTGACCACCTACATGGACGGCAAGACCGGCGCAGAAGAGCTTGTCACGAAGCTTCTGCAGGATCCAAGTCTGCTCAAAGCCCTGGCCTCGAGCCCGGCTCCGTCCTCCGAGACCGAGGACTAGGCCATGACCGAGATGCAGACCAACGCCGCGCAAGACGCCGCCACCGAGACCGCCTCCGAGACCCTGTTCGGCGATGGCGAGTTCGCCGCCCTGCTGGAAAAGGAATTCCGCCCGAAATCCGACCAGGCCCGCAGCGCCGTGGAAGAGGCGGTCCGCACGCTGGCCGAGCAGGTGCTGGCCAACGAGACGCTGGTTTCGGACGATGCCCTGCGCTCGATCGACGGCATCATCGCCGAGATCGACCGCAAGCTCACCGAACAGGTCAACCTCGTGCTGCACCACAAGGATTTCCAGCAGCTCGAGAGTGCCTGGCGCGGGCTGCACTACCTCGTCAACAACACCGAGACCGACGAGCAGCTGAAGATCCGGGTGCTCAACGTCTCGAAGAAGGACCTCTCCAAGACCCTGCGCAAGTTCAAGGGCACCGCCTGGGACCAGTCGCCGATCTTCAAGAAGCTCTACGAAGAGGAATACGGCCAGTTCGGCGGCGAGCCCTATGGCTGCCTCGTGGGCGATTACCACTTCGACCACAGCCCCAAGGATGTCGAGCTTCTGGGCGAGATGTCGAAAGTGGCCGCATCGGCGCACGCGCCGTTCATCGCCGGCGCCGATCCGTCGCTGTTCCAGATGGACAGCTGGTCCGAGCTTGCCAACCCGCGCGACCTGTCGAAGATCTTCCAGACCCCGGAATACGCCGCCTGGCGCTCGCTGCGCGAAAGCGAGGACAGCCGCTATCTCGGCCTTGCCATGCCGCGCTTCCTTGGCCGTCAGCCCTATGGCGACAAGACCGAGCCGGTCGAGGCCTTCGCCTTCGAGGAAGACACCGAGGGCGCCGGCTCGGAGAATTACTGCTGGGTCAATGCCGCCTACGGCATGGCGCGCAACATCACCCGTTCGTTCAAGGAATACGGCTGGTGCACGCGCATCCGCGGGGTGGAATCCGGCGGCACGGTCGACAACCTGCCGACCCACAGCTTCCCCACCGATGATGGCGGCATCGACATGAAATGCCCCACCGAGATCGCCATCTCGGACCGCCGCGAGGCGGAGCTGGCGAAGAACGGCATGATGCCGCTGGTGCACCGCAAGAACACCGACATGGCGGCCTTCATCGGCGCCCAGTCGCTGCAGAAGCCGGCGGAATACGACGATCCCGACGCCTCGGCTAATGCCAACCTCGCGGCGCGACTGCCCTATCTCTTCGCGACCTGCCGCTTCGCGCATTACCTGAAATGCATCGTGCGCGACAAGGTCGGCTCGTTCCGCGAGCGCGACGAGATGCAGGAATGGCTGCAGAACTGGATCAACACCTACGTCGACTACAACGCCGAGACCTCGCCCGAGGACGTCAAGGCGCGCCATCCGCTGGCGGCCGCCGAGGTGCTGGTCGACGAGGTCGAGGGCAACCCCGGCTACTACGCGTCGCGCTTCTTCCTGCGGCCGCATTACCAGCTCGAGGGGCTCTCGGTCTCGCTCCGGCTGGTGTCGAAACTGCCCTCGCAGAAGGGCGAATGACACGCTCGCCGCTCACTGATCCGAGCTCTCGGATCGCGCTTCACTGATCCCCCCGGGCCCGGGGCATGTTCCCGGGCCGCTCTCCCCCCCCACCAAGACCCCCAACCATTCTGACGAAAGGACACTCCAATGGCGTTCGACGCTTACATGTACTTCCCCGGCCAGTCCCGGGTGCAGGGCGAAACCCACGACGAGGCGATGGCCGCAAAGAAGGCCTTCGAGATCGTCTCGTTCAACTTCGGTGCCGAGAACAACATCAACATCGGCTCCGCCACCGGCGGCGGCGGCGCGGGCAAGGCCTGGTTCAAGGATTTCGAGGTCGCGAAATCGACCGACACCGCCTCCTGCGGGCTGTTCAGCACGCTGTGCAACGGCACCCATTTCGACGAGGCGATCATCGAACTGCGCCGCTCCGGCGGCAGCGCCAGTGCCTCGGGTTCCACCTTCATGAAGTTCCACTTCAAGCTCGTCATGGTCAAGGACATGACCTGGGAAGGCTCGGACGGCGACGACAACTGCAACGAGACTGTCATCTTCAACTATGGCGCCATCAAGGTCGAATATTACAAGCAGGACAAGACCGGCAAGCTCTCCAAGGCCTCCGGTGACCAGGGCGAAACCAAGTTCAGCCAGGTCAAGAACAAGGCCGACTATATCGTCTGAGCCGCCGCGTCCGGGCGCGCTCCGCTGTCGCGCCCGGGCCTTTCCTGCCCGCCCCGCTGCCGCAACCCCAAGGAGACCGGCCATGGCTGACCGCATGCTGGCCGAACGCCTGCAGCCCTCGCTGCTCGACCGGCTCACCGACGAGGCGCCGGACCGCACCACCGACACCGCCGCGACGCGGATGATCGACGTCAGCCGCCTGCGCCTGATCATCCAGCGTGATCTTGCCTGGCTGCTGAACTGCGCCAATCTCGAGGCCGAGCACGATCTCGAGGCGTTTCCGCATGTCGCCGGATCGGTGCTGAACTACGGCCTGCCCGCCGTCTCGGGCCGCAGTGAGACCCGCCGCCGTGCCGAGACGCTGCGCCAGGCGATCCGCTTCGCCATCGAGCGGTTCGAGCCGCGCATCCTGCCGCAGAGCCTCGAGATCATGGTGCGGCAGGAGCGCGCCGGATCCGGCGCCATCGTCTCGTTCGACATCCGTGGCGAGCTCTGGGCCGAGCCGCTGCCGGTCGATCTCTACCTTCGCACCGCGCTCGACATGTCGACCGGCGAAGTCACCGTCAGCCGGCAGGGGTAGCGCAGATGGACTCCCGCCTTCTGCGCCACTACGAGGCCGAGCTCGGCTACCTCCGCGAGATGGGCGCCGAGTTCGCCGAGGCCTACCCCAAGATCGCCTCGCGGCTCGGCATGGACCAGTTCGAGGTCATGGACCCCTATGTCGAGCGGCTGCTCGAAGGCAGCGCCTTCATGGCCGCGCGGGTGCAGCTCGAGCTCGAGCAGCAATACCCGGCCTTCACCCAGAACCTGCTCGAGATCGTCTACCCGCATTTCCTCGCGCCGACACCGTCGATGATGGTGGCACGGCTGCAGCCCGACACCGCGCAGGACGGGCTGGCCGAAGGGTTTACCCTGCCGCGCGGCACGCTGATGCGCGGCCAGGTGCTCGAGGGCGAGCAGACCGCCTGTCGCTTCACCACCGCGCAGGACGCGACCCTGTGGCCGCTGGAGATCACCGAGGCCGCGTATGTCGACGGACGCGCAGAGCTGGTCGCAGCGGGTCTTGGCGCCGGCAATCAGGCCAAGGCGGCGTTGCGCCTGCGACTGGCCCGCAGCGGCGGCGCGCCCCTCTCGGCGCTGCCGCTCGACCGGCTCACGCTGTTCCTCTCGGGCGCCGGGGCCGAGCCGTGGCGTCTCTACGAGGCGATCCTCGGACAGGGCGTGGCGCTGGCCGGGCGCTCCACCGACCGCCGCGCCGACTGGTCGGTGCCGCTCGGGCGCGACATCATACCCCGCGGCTTCGATCCCGAAGAGGCGCTGCTGCCGGTGCCCGGACAGTCCTTCGAGGGCTACCGGCTGCTGCAGGAATATTTCGCCATGCCGCAGCGCTTCTTCTTCATCGACCTCTGCGGCCTGCGCCCGGCGGTGCAACGCGCCGAGGGCAACGATCTCGATCTCTACATCCTGCTCGCCGAGGGCAACCCGGCGCTGAAATCGATCACGCCGGCGAGCTTCGATCTGCATGCGGTGCCGGCGATCAACCTGTTTCCCAAGCGCTGCGACCGGGTGCCGGTCTCGGGGCGCGAGATCGACCACCACGTCATCCCCGACCGCACCGCGCCGCTCGATTACGAGATCTACCGCCTCGACAGCGTCACCGGCATCGCCGGCGACGATGCCGACGACGTGCCCTTCCGGCCGTTCTACAGCGCCGAGGATTTCACCCCCTTCGGCGACCAGCAGAACGCCTATTACAGCATCCGCCGCCGCATGCGGCAGCGCTCCGAGAAGCAGCGGCTGAAGGGCCAGCGCACCTCCTATCTCGGCAGCGATCTCTATCTCTCGCTCGCCGACCGGTCGCAGGCCCCGTATCCGGGTCGCATCGAGCAGCTGGCGGTCACCGCGCTGTGCACCAACCGCGACCTGCCGCTGCTGACACCGATCGGCGCGGGCAGCACCGATTTCTTCCTGCCCGATGGCGGCCCGGTGACCGAGATCCGCGCCATCGTGGCTCCGACCCGCCCGCGCCAGAGCCTCGCCGAGGGGCAGCGCGCGTGGCAGCTGATCAGCCACCTGAGCCTGAACTACCTCTCCATCGCCGATGCCGACCGCGGCACGGGCGCCGCCGCCCTGCGCGAGCTCGTGGGGCTTTACGCGCCGCTCGGAGATCCGTCGATGGCGGGCCAGATGGAGGGGCTGGTTTCGGTCGCCTCGCGACCCATCGTGCGGCGCATGGCCGATGGCGTGCTGTCGACCGCGGTGCGCGGGCTCGAGCTGCGGGTGGGCTTTGACGAGAGCTTCTTCGAGGGCACCGGCTGCTACCTTCTGGGTGCGGTGCTCGAGGCGTTCTTCGCCAAGTACGTCTCGCTCAACAGCTTCACCGAGACCGTCATTCACTCACAGCAACGGGGAGAGATCGCGCGATGGATGCCGAGAAGCGGCCGCCGGATGCTGATCTGAGCCGTCTCGACGCGCTCAGGCAGCAGCCCCAGGCCCATCACCTGTTCCAGGCGCTGCGCGTCATCGAGGCGGCGCATCCAGACCGCCCGAGGCTCGGCCGCTCGCGCCGCCCGGCGCAGGACCCGGTGCGCCTCGGGCAGGCGCCGGAGCTGGCGTTTCCACGCTCGACGGTCAGCGGCTTCGGCCCCGATCCACGCACCGGGCGCGACCGGCTCACCCAGCAGGCCTTTGGCCTGTTCGGACCGCACGGGGCGCTGCCGCTGCACCTGACGGAATACGCCCGCGACCGACAGCGCAACAACGGCGACGGCGCGCTGGTGGGCTTTGCCGACATGCTGCACCACCGCATGCTGTCGCTGTTCTACCGCGCCTGGGCCAGCGCCGAGCCCGCGCCCTGCTTCGACCGCCCCGATGACGATCCCTTCGGCGAGAAGCTCGACGCGCTGGCCGGGGTCGCGGGGGACGCCTTCGACTGCCGCGATGCCATGCCCGACAGCGCCCGGCGCCACTTTGCCGGGCTGCTCGGGGCGGCACCGCGCAGCGAGGCCGGGCTGACCGCGATCCTGCGCCGGTTCCTTGGTGCCGAGGTCGCAATCGAGAGCTTCGTGGGCGCGTGGCTGCCTCTCGAGCCGCAGGATCGCGGCACCCTCGGTGACGCGGTTCTGGGCCAGAGCGCCAGCCTCGGCGAGAAGGTCTGGTCGCGCGAGGCCCGGTTCCGCATCCGCATCGGACCGCTCTCGCTCGAGGAGTACCGCCGCCTGCTGCCCGGAGGTCAGAGCCTCAAGCGGCTCGCGGCCCTGATCCGCAGCTATGCCGGCGACACGCTCGACTGGGAGGCCACGCTGGTGCTGCGCGCGCCCGAGGTGCCGAACTCGCAGCTTGGCGGCAGTCCCCGGCTCGGCCTGACCAGCTGGATCGGCCAGCGCCCCGCCACCGATGCCGACGACCTCTCCCTCACCGCACCGCAACAGACGCTGCCCTGAGCCGCGCCGCGACACGTCGCAAGATATCAAGAAGGACCGCCCCATGACCGAGATCAGCCGCGTCGCCCTGTTCGGCAAGCTCAACACGCTGGCCTACCAGAGCATCGAAAGCGCCACCGTGTTCTGCAAGATGCGGGGCAACCCCTATGTCGAGCTGGCGCATTGGCTGCACCAGATCCTGCAGGGGCAGGACAGCGACCTGCACCGCCTGATCGCCGGGTTCGACCTCGATCCCGGCCGCGTCGCCGCCGATCTGGTGCGCGCGCTCGACGCGCTGCCGCGCGGCGCGACCGCCGTTTCCGACCTGTCGCCGCATCTCGAGGAGACGGTGGAGCGCGCCTGGGTCTATGCCTCGCTGATGTTCAACGCGGCGCAGGTGCGCACCGGCCACCTCGTTCTGGGCATCGTCAAGACGCCGCGCCTGCGCAACGTGTTGCAGTCGATCTCGCCCGAGTTCCGCAAGATCGGTGCCGATGCGCTCTCCGAACGGTTCCACGCGCTGCTCGACGGCTCTCCCGAGGAGGCGGCGACAGCGCCCTCCCCGGAGCGGTCCGACGAGGGCGCGCCGGCATCGCTGGGCGGCGGCGAGGCGCTGGCGCGGTTCTGCACCGACCTGACCGAGAAGGCCCGCAGCGGCGAGATCGACCCGATCGTCGGCCGCGACGAGGAGATCCGCCAGATCGTCGACGTGCTCATGCGCCGCCGCCAGAACAACCCGATCCTCACCGGCGAGGCCGGTGTCGGCAAGACCGCGGTGGTCGAGGGCTTCGCCCTGCGCATCGCCCGTGGCGACGTGCCCCCGGCGCTGCGCGAGGCGCGGCTGCTGTCGCTCGACGTGGGCCTGCTGCAGGCCGGAGCCTCGATGAAGGGCGAGTTCGAAACCCGCCTGCGCGGGGTGATCGACGAGGTGCAGGCCAGCCCCGTGCCCATCGTGATGTTCGTCGACGAGACCCACACGCTGGTCGGCGCCGGCGGCGCGGCGGGCACTGGCGACGCCGCCAACCTGCTCAAGCCGGCGCTGGCGCGCGGCACGCTGCGCACCATCGGCGCGACGACGTGGGCGGAATACAAGAAGCATATCGAGACCGACCCCGCCCTCACCCGCCGCTTCCAGGTGGTGCAGGTGGCCGAACCCGACGCGGCCAAGGCGGTCTTGATGATGCGCGGTGTTGCCTCGACTCTGGAACGGCACCACGGCGTGCAGATCCTCGACGAAGCGCTCGAGGCGGCGGTAAGCCTCTCGGCGCGCTACATCCCCGCGCGGCAGCTGCCCGACAAGTCGGTCAGCGTGCTCGACACCGCCTGCGCCCGCGTGGCGATCAGCCTGCACGCCGTGCCGGCCCCGGTGGACGACGCCCGGCGCCGCATCGACGCGCTCGAGACCGAGCTGGCGATCATCGCCCGCGATGCCAGCGCCGGGGCCGACGTGGGCGAGCGCGACGTGCGCGCCCGTGCCGCCCTCACCGACGAGACCGCACGTCTGGATGAGCTCACCGGACGCTGGGAGGCCGAGAGGGCGCTGGTGGACGCGATCCTCGAGCTGCGCGCCCGGCTGCGCGAGGGGGCCCAGCCGGTCGACACCCCCGCCGAGGCCGAAGCCGATGCGCCGCTCGCCGGCGCAGAGCGCGACGCGGTGCTCTCCGAGCTGCACGCCAGACAGGCCGAACTGGCTGCGCTGCAGGGCGAGGCGCCGCTGATGCTGCCGATCGTCGATGCACAGGCGGTGGGCTCGGTGGTGGCCGACTGGACCGGCATCCCGGTGGGCCGCATGGTCAAGGACGAGATCCGCACCGTGCTCCACCTCGCCACGCACCTCTCCAGCCGGGTGATCGGGCAGGATCACGCCATGGAGATGATCGCCAAGCGCGTGAAGGCCTCGCGTGCCGGGCTCGACAACCCGTCGAAGCCGGTGGGGGTGTTCCTGCTTACCGGCACGTCGGGTGTTGGCAAAACCGAGACCGCGCTTGCGCTGGCCGAGACCCTCTATGGCGGCGAGCAGAACGTCATCACCATCAACATGAGCGAGTACCAGGAGGCCCACACCGTCTCGGGCCTCAAGGGCGCGCCTCCGGGCTATGTCGGCTACGGTGAGGGCGGCGTGCTGACCGAGGCGGTGCGGCGCCGGCCCTACTCTGTGGTGCTGCTCGACGAGGTCGAAAAGGCGCATCCGGACGTGCACGAGATGTTCTTTCAGGTCTTCGACAAGGGGATGATGGAGGATGGCGAGGGGCGGATGATCGATTTCCGCAACACGCTGATCCTGCTGACCTCGAATGTCGGCTCCGAGGTGATCATGGACCTCTGCGCCGATCCCGAGCTCATGCCGACACCCGAGGGCATCGCCAGGGCGCTGCGCGAGCCGCTGCTCAGGGTGTTCCCGGCGGCGCTTCTGGGGCGGATGGTGACGATCCCCTACTACCCGCTCAGCCCGGATATGATCGGCGCGATCACCCGGCTGCAGCTTGACCGCATCGAGAAACGCGTCGCCGCCACCTATTCCGTGCCGTTCAGCTACTCCGACGCGGTTGTCGAGACCATCGTCTCGCGCTGTCAGGAGCTCGAGAGCGGCGGGCGGATGATCGACGCCATCGTCACCAACACCATGCTGCCCGAGATCTCGACCGAGTTCCTCACCCGGATGATGGAAGGCGGCAAGGGCGGCCACGTCTCTGTCGACGTGGAGGGGAGCCAGTTCTCCTACGCCTTCGGCTGACGCCCTGACAGGGCCTGCCAAACCGCCCCGGCTGACGCACGGGGCGGTCCCGTCATGTCCGGCGACGGGCTGGGGGGATGTTTCTTCTCCCGACGCGCGAACCCTCCGGCGCTCCCCCCGGCACTAACGGGGTGACAACGGTCGCGGCACTCCGCCCGGCCAGCCGCAAAAAGACCGAGGGAGCGCCCCGATGCCCAACAGCGATCAGACAGTCTTCGAGCCCGATCTGGAGCCCGAAGCGCAGACCGAAACGGAGAGCGCGCAGGATGCGGCGCTGCCCTTCGGCACCCTGAGCGCCGAGCGGCCCGAGGATCTCGATCAGCCGCGCGAGCGCTTCCGCATCGCCATCCTCGGCGACTTCTCCGCCCGCGCCAGCCGCGGCGCGCTGGCGATCGGCGATGACCTCGCATCCCGCCGGGCGATCCGCTTCGATGTCGACCGGCTCGACGACGTGATCGCCGGCTTCGCCACCACCCTCACCCTGCCCATCGGGCGCGACGGCGGCGCCGTCGAGGTGCCCCTGCGCGAAATAGACGACCTGCATCCCGACGAGCTCTACGACAGTGTCGAGCTGTTCGAGGAACTGGACTCGCTGCGCCAGCGCGTCGCCCGCGGCGACAGCCGCGCCATGGCCGAGCTTCGGGACTGGGCCGAGGAGCATGGCCGCCCGATGCCCGCCAACCGCGCCCGCGCCAAGGGCAGCGCCGTGCCCGCCGACCGCCGCCTGAGCGACTTCCAGACGCTGATCGGCGACATCCAGGCGATCCGCCACGACACCGACGCCGCGGACGCGCTCATCGCCCGCATCGTCGGCCCGCACGTGCAGGCCGCCCCCGATCCGGCGCAGGACAACATGATCGCCGCCATCGACGCGGCGCTCTCAGACGCGATGCGCACCATCCTGCACCATCCCGATTTCCAGTCGGTCGAGGCCACATGGCGGGCGCTCGACTTCCTCGCCCGCCGCATCGAGACCGGTCCGACGCTCGAGATCGTGCTCTATGACGTCTCGGCCGAGGAATGGGCCGCCGACCTTTCGGCGCAGGAGGATCTGGCCGAGAGCGGCCTGTTCCGGATGCTCGCCGAGGCGCCCCGGCTCGACGCCCAGCACGGGCCGATCTCGGCGGTGTTCGGGCTCTACACGCTCGAGGAAACCCCGCCACACGCCGCGCTGCTCGCCCGGATGGCCAAGATCTCCGCGTGGATGAACGCGCCCTTCGTGACCGCGATCTCGCCGCGCTTCCTCGACACGCCGAAGCAGGACCGCCACCCGCTGGTGGCCGAGAGCTGGGACGCCCTGCGCGCCCTGCCCGAGGCGCGCCATCTCGGCATCGCCGCGCCGCGCTTCCTGCTGCGCCATCCCTATGGCCGCCGCACCGACCCGGTCGATCCCTTCGACTTCGAGGAGTTCAACCTGCGTGAGGGGCTGCACGGCATGCTCTGGGCCAACCCGGCGGTGCTCTCGGCGGTGCTGATGGCGGCGGGCGTGACAAGATCCGGCAAGGACATGCGCCTTGGCGAGATCATGTCGCTGGGCGACATGCCGGTGCACGTGATGACCGCCTCCCATGGCGATCAGGTCGCGCTGCCCTGCACCGAGCGTCTGCTCACGACCCGGACCATGGCCGAGGTCGTGAGCCGTGGCTTCATGCCGCTGCTGTCGATCAAGGGCCGCAACGAGGTCCGGCAGGGCTCGTTCCAGGCGCTCGGCGGCGACATGCTGGCCGGGCCTTGGGCGCTGGCACCGGGCAAGGGCAGCGGCGGCCACGAGACCAGCATCGGCTTCGGGGCCGCGCCGGCGGGGGCGCCCCCCGCCAAGGCCCGCGCAGACGCCTCGGACGAGAGCGGGGATGACGACATGGCCGCCTTCGGCCGCGACGAGGGCCTGCCCGACCTGAGCGGGGATGCGGATCTCCCCGACTTCGGCGCGGACGCGGGGCTGCCAGATTTCGACAGCCCCGACATGCCGGACATGCTCGACTTCGGCAGCGACGACAGCCCCGACATGCCCGATTTCGATGCCGGGATGCCCGACATGGCGGCCAGCGCAAAGGTCGGCGCGGACGAGCTCCCCGCCTTCGACGACAGCGATCTCGACGACATGCTCGCGGCCTTCGGCGACGACACCGATGGCCCGGATGACAACGGCGACGACACCGAGATGGACCCCGCCCTCGCCGCGATGCTGGAGGACATATGATGCGCGATTATAAACCCGATGACGGACAGGGCGGCGGCGACGGCATCGTGCTCGCCCGGATCGGCGATGCCTGCTGGCTGCTCGAGGGCGAGGCGCATCTCGATGCCATGCTCACCACCACCGACGGCTACCCGACCCCGGTGCGCTGCATCCCGCTGGCCTCGATGGAGGCGCTCGGCGCGCTGCTGCCCGAGGGCATCGAGACCGGCGCGCTCTGGGCCATCCACCCCGCCATCGTGGCGCGGCTCGAGCGCGACGGCCAGATCGTCGTGACGCCGCTGCCGGACGAGGGCTGAGCGGCATGGCACAGGACACCGTTCTCGAGGGCCGGCAGGTCCGTCTGACGCTCCCCGGCAAGCTCAAGGGTTTCCTGATGCGCGCCCAGGTCGACGAGGGGCTGAGCCGCCTGACCGAGACCACCATCGAGTTCATGTCGCCCGACATCGACCTCGACCTGCAAAAGCTGGTGGGCGAGCGCCTGCCGCTCGAGATCGACGCCCCGAAGGACAAGACCCGCTATTTCCAGGGCCGCTGCACCGCCGCCGAATACCTTGGCTCCCATGCCGGGCGCGGCTATTTCCGCGCCACCGTGCGGCCGTGGCTTTGGTTCCTGAGCCGCAGCGCCAATTGCCGGATCTTCCAGGACAAATCCGTGATCGACGTGATCAAGGAGGTGTTCTCGCAGCACGGCTTCTCGGATTTCCGCGACCGCACCAAGCACGCCTATCCCAAGCGCGGCTATTGCGTGCAGTACCGCGAAAGCGACTACGCCTTCCTGTGCCGGCTGATGGAAGAGGAAGGGATCTATTTCTACCACGATCACGAGAAATCGAAGGAGGTCCTGATCCTTGCCGACGAGGCCAGCGCCCACCGCGCCGTCGAGGATCACGCCGAGATCGATTTCTACTTCCGCGCCCCCGATTACCGGCGCCGCGACGACCACGTGTTCGACTGGCGCGGCGGCGAAAGCATCCAGACCGGCCGCGTGACGCTGCAGGATTACGATTTCGAAAAGCCCAAATCGGACCTCAGGACCGTCAAGGCGCTGCCGCATGGCAAGCACGCCTTCCGGTCCTACGAGGTCTACGACTATCCCGGCCGCCACGGCGACACCCGCACCGGCGAGCATCACGCCCGCGTCCGCATCGAGGGGTTCGCCGCGCAGGCCCAGCGCTCGACCGGCGCCTGCAACGTGCGCCAGATGAGTGCCGGGGCCAAGTTCAAGCTCAAGCAGCATCCGCGCAAGTCCGAGAACGCCGAGTATCTGGTGATCTCGGCCCGTCACCAGATGCAGATCGACGCCGATATCGAGGATCGCGAGATGGTCGAGGCCATCCTCGGCCCGCTGCTCGATTTCGACCGCACGACCAGCCCCGACACCTATCGCTGCCTGTTCGAGGTGCAGCCGGTCTCGGTGCCCTACCGCGCGCCGCAGCTGACGCCGCGCCCCGAGCATCCCGGCGTGCAGACCGCC
>Ga0114905_1000621_pt1 | contig 21727 bp, 20 predicted proteins | sample MalvireepMed_b05_FD_83499 | JGI IMG/M metagenome (GOLD analysis project Ga0114905, IMG submission 83499) | Marine viral communities from the Global Malaspina Expedition - Malaspina viral metaG DeepMed_b05 | ecosystem: Environmental > Aquatic > Marine > Oceanic | place: Mediterranean Sea...
ACCGTCATGCCCAGCGTCACCTTGTTGCGCTTCCAGTTGGCGTGATCGATCCGGACCTCGCGCGGTGACAGGATGTCCGAGACCACGGCCACATGGCCCATCGGCATCCCGCCGGTGGCCGCGAACGCCATCACGGCGCCCTCGACCGGCTGTACACCGCGCTCGTAGAGCCCGTGTGCCTTGCCCCACCAGGTGTTGGCGTTGCCGCGGATCTCGACACCGCTGGCGTTGCGGGCGAAGGGCACGCACCAGACGCGCCGGCCGGCATCCTGAAGCTCGCGCACCTCGCGCAGCGCCATGGCGCGGCGCTCGAGATCGATGCCGCTCGAGCTGTAGGCGATGTCGGGCGCCTTGGTCGAACAGGCCGCGGTGGCCAGAAGAATTGCACACAGGATGGGCAGGCCAAATCTGGCCTTGCGGGCGCCGGTCACGCTCATTCGTCCCTCGAACGGTTGTTTCTGCTCGGCCGCCTGTTTCCGGCAGCTCGCGGATATCCTTTTACCAACCGTAAACTTTTGCAAAGTCCGGTGATGTGGGTTCGGCAGAAATCCGCGCATGGTCGGGCAACGTTCCGGAGCCCCCACCGTGGTCCGAAAGCAAACCGGGCTCGAACGCTTAAAATTTAATCACGGCCCAGCAAACGCGCCGCGGCGTCACGAATGTTCTTCCGCCGCGGTGGCGGCAAGCGCCCGGTTATAGGCCTTGAGCGCGTCGACATGGAACAGCGCGCCCTGCAGCACCGGCGTCTGCGCCTCGCCCTCGAGCGTCACCACCGGCAGGTAGGCAACGCCGGATTTCTCGAAGCGCGGCAGCGCGGTCTCGAGCGTTGCGCTTTGCGGCACGTAGAGCCCCTGCTCGATCATCCGCAGGCAGGCCTCCTCGTCCGCCGCCCCCGCATCGCCCGGCTTGCGCATCACGCCCGCCACGCGGAACATTGCCAGAAGGTAGGCCTGCGGCCCGGCGGCAAGATGCACGTTGCGGCGCTCGAGCTGGCTGAGGAAGAAACTGCGATCGACCAGCCGCGACGCCACCGCCGTGGACATCGAGACCGACACCATCACCGCCAGCCCGGTCTGCCAGTCTCCGGTCAGTTCGAACACGATCAGCGTGGTCGAGATCGGCGCGCCCAGCACCGCCGCCGCCACCGCGCCCATGCCCGCCAGCGCATAGAGCGTGAAGGCCGAGCTCTGCTCGGGGAACAGCCCTGTGGCGATATGGGCGAAGGTCAGCCCGGTCAGCGCGCCGACCATCAGCGAGGGCGAGAACACGCCGCCGCCCATGCGCCCGGCCATGGTGATCGACACCGCCGCCACCTTGACGATGGTGAACAGCAACGCCTCGCGCAGACCGAGCCCCCCGGTCAGCGCCAGCGAGGTGGTCTCGTAGCCCACGCCGATGATATGCGGGAACTCGATGGCGATGGCGCCGAGCAGCAGCCCCGTCACCGCCGGGCGCAGCCAGATCGGCAGCCCCATGCGCTTCTGCACCCGGTTGCCAAGGTCGTCGGACCAGAAGATCGCCCGCATCATCACCACCGCCACCAGTCCGCAGACCAGCAACAACAGGACGAAGGCGGGCAGCCCGAGGTAGTACTCGACCGTGGTGGTGCCGGGCAGCAGGAACTCGGTGACATCGCCAAAGGCCAGCCGGTTGATCACCGTGCCGGCGGCGCTGGCCACCACGATGGGGGCAAAGGCATGCAGGGCGAAGTGGCGCAGCACCACCTCGAGCCCGAACAGGGCCCCGGCGATCGGCGCGTTGAAGCTCGCCGAGACCGCCGCCGCCACCGCGCAGCCCAGCAGGTCGCGCCCGGTGATGCCGTCGACGCGCAACAGGTTCGACACCCACGAGGAGATCATCGCCGCAATGTGCACCACCGGCCCCTCGCGCCCTGTCGAGCCGCCGGTCGAGAGGGTGATCCAGGAACACAGCGCCGAGGCGATGCCGGCCTTCTTCTCGACCCGGCCATCGTTGAGCGCCGCGCCCTCGATCACGTCCGAGACCGAGCGCACCCGGCCATCCGGCGTCAGGAACTGGATGATGAGCCCGACCACGATGCCGCCGCCCAGTGGGATCAGCAACACCCAGAGCCAGTGCAGCTCGCTGGCGAAGCTGGCCAGCGTGTTGACGTCCTCGGTGCCGTAGAGCGCGGCCTGAAGGCGCTGGATCGCGAAGCGGAACAGGATGGCGGCAAAGCCCGCGGCGGCGCCGACCACCAGCGCGATGACCCAGAAGGTCACCTGCCCCGGTGCCTTGTGCCTCAGCGTGTCCCAGCCGCGCCCGCAGGTGGCGCGCATTTCGTGCCACTGGCGGGCGACCTCGCGCAACATTCCCTCTCCCCTTTGGCTTTCGCCGGGCCCCTTTGGCTTTCACCGGGCGGGCGGCATCGCTATGGTCCCCGCGATTTCCCCGGAGGACACCCATGCCCAAAGACGCCGCCCTTGATGCTCTCGCCTCTCTCCTAGGCGAACGGCTCAGCCGGTCCAAGCCCGATCTGGCTGAACATGGCCGATCGGAGTCCCATTTCCCGACCACGCCGCCCGACGCGGTGGCCTATCCCGAAACCACCGAAGAGGTGCAGGCGCTGGTCAGGATCTGCGCCGAGCAGGATTTTCCGGTCATCGGCTGGGGCGCCGGCACCTCGCTCGAGGGCCACGGGCTCGCGGTGCAGGGCGGCGTGGTGGTGGATTTCTCGCGCATGAACAGGGTGCTCGAGATCCGGCTCGACGACATGGACGTGACCGTGCAGCCCGGCGTGACCCGCGAGGCCCTGAACGAGGAGCTGCGCGCCACGGGGCTGTTCTTCCCGGTCGATCCCGGCGCCAATGCGAGCCTCGGCGGCATGGCGATGACCCGCGCCTCGGGCACCACCACGGTGCGATACGGCTCGATGCGCGACAACGTTCTGGGCCTGACCGTGGTGCTGGCCGATGGCCGGGTGATCCGCACCGGAACCCGCGCCCGCAAGAGCGCCGCCGGCTTCGACCTCACCGCCCTCATGGTGGGATCGGAAGGCACGCTGGGGCTCGTCACCGAGCTGACCCTGCGTCTGCACGGCATCCCCGAGGCCACCAGCGCCGGCATCTGCGCCTTTCCCGACATGGGCTCGGCGGTCACGGCGGTTATGGAGACCATCCAGATGGGCATCCCGATGGCGCGGATCGAATTCGTCGACGCCGCCACCGCGCAGGCCTTCACCGCCTATTCCGGCATGGAGATGGCGCAGGCGCCGCACCTTCTCGTCGAGTTCCACGGCTCGCCCGAGAGCGTGGCGCAGGATGCCGAGCGCTTCGGCGAGATCGTCGCCGAACATGGCGCCTCGCCGTTCCAGTGGTCGGCGCGCGAAGAGGAGCGCCGAGCGCTCTGGGCGCTGCGCCACAACGGCTATTATGCCATCCTCGCGTCGCGCAAGGGCGCGCGGGCGGTGGTGACCGACATGTGCGTGCCGATCTCGCGGCTTGCCACCGCTGTCGAGGAAACACAGGCCGACATCGCGCAAAGCGGCGTTCCGGGCCCGATCCTCGGCCATGTGGGCGACGGCAATTTCCACGCCATCCTGCTGATCGACCCCGACAAGCCGGAAGAGCTCGAGGAAGCCAAGCGCCTGTCCCACCGCATGGCCGAGCGCGCGCTGGCGCTTGGCGGGACCTGCACCGGCGAACACGGCGTGGGCCTTGGCAAGATGGCCTACATGCAGGCCGAGCACGGCGACGGCTGGCAGGTCATGGGCCAGATCAAGCAGGCGCTCGACCCCAAGGGCATCATGAACCCCGGCAAGCTGGTGCCGCAGGACCAGGCCTGAGCCCCCTTTCGGGCGCCGGCCTTTCCCGGTGCCCGAGGTCCGTTCACAGGCTCTTCCATCCTTGCCGCACGCTGCTACACCTTTGTCATGGCAAAGATTCCGGGGCTGCCGAAGGCGGCGGCTCCGGCGATCCGGGACAAACAGGATGACAGCTTCGCAACACGGCAATCTGTGGCGCACCTCCAGCGGAGAGGCGATCTCGGCCGGCCCGCTCGACTGCGCCCTCAGTGTCGATCTCGCGGTGATCGGCGGCGGCTTCACCGGCAGCTCGGCAGCGCTTGAGGCTGCGCGGAGCGGTGCCTCGGTGGCGCTGCTCGAGGCCCGCACCATCGGTCACGGCGGCTCTGGGCGCAACGTGGGCCTCGCCAATGCCGGTCTGTGGCTGAAGCCCGACGAGATCCTCGCCGAGCTTGGCGAAGAGGCGGGCCGCGCGCTGATCGCGCGCCTCGGGGCGGCGCCTGATCTGGTCTATGGCCTCATCGAGCGCGAGGAGATCTCCTGCGAGGCCACCCGCAACGGCACCCTGCATTGCGCCCACGCGCCGTCCGGGATGGACGACCTGCGCGCCCGCTTCCGGCAGGGCAACGCCCACGGCGCGCCGCTGCAACTGCTCGACGCCACCGAAGCGCAGGCGCGCGTGGGCAGCGCGTCGGTGCATGGCGCGCTCTTCGATCCGCGCGCCGGCACGGTGCAGCCGCTGGCCTATTGCCGGGGGCTGGCGCGCGCCGCGCGGCGCGCCGGCGCGCAGATTTTCGAGCAAAGCCCGGTGACAGCGATTGCCCGCGAGGGCGAGGGCTGGCGTATCACCTGCAACGGCCAGACCGTGCAGGCGGGCGCGCTTCTGATGGCCACCAACGCCTACCACGCGCCGCTCTCGGGCGCGCAGCCGCCGGCCTACACGCCGGTGCATTTCGGCCAGTTCGCCACCGCCCCGATGCCCGCATCCGCCCGCGCCCGCATCCTCGCCCGCGGCGAAGGCTGCTGGGACACCGCGCTGGTGATGTCGTCCTTCCGCACCGATCAGGCCGGGCGCATGATCCTCGGCGGGATGGGCAATCTCGACGGCCCCGGAGGCGGCGTCCATGCCGGCTGGGCCCGGCGCAAGCTGCGCCAGCTCTTCCCCGAGATCGCCGAGCTGCCCTTTGAACATGCCTGGTGCGGGCGCATCGCGATGACCTCGGACCATATCCCGAAAATCGTCGAGATCGGGCCCAACGCGCTGTCCTGTTTCGGCTATTCCGGGCGCGGCATCGGCCCAGGCACGGTCTTCGGCACCGCCGCCGCCAAGGCGCTGCTTTCGGGCGACCTCACGGACCTGCCGCTCGCTCCGGCGAAACGCCATGACGAGAGCCTGACGGCGCTCAAGGGCAGTTACTACGAGTTGGGCGCCACGCTCACCCATGCGGTGGGCGGGCGCGGGTAGCTGCACCGGCTGCACGCTCAGGTCAGCAGCAGCACCAGTCCCGGGAACGCGGTGAGCAGCGCCACGCGCAGCACGTCCATCGCCACGAACGGCGCGAGCCCGCCAAAGATCGTGCCGAGCCGCACATCGGGCACCACCGAGCGCAGCACGAAGGCATTCATCCCCACCGGCGGCGTGATGTAGGAGATCTCGGTCACCATCACGACGAAGATGCCGAACCAGATCAGGTCGATGCCCTGCGCCGCCACGATGGGATAGAAGACCGGCACGGTCAGCATGATCATCGACAGGCTTTCGAGCACGCAGCCCAGCACGAGGTAGATGCAGAGCATCACGAGGATGGTCATCATCGGCGTGTCGCCGAAGACGCTCAGCGCCGCCTGGATATCGCGGGTCATGCCCGACATGTTGACGTAGTTGGTGAAGGTCAGCGCGCCGAAGAGGATGAAGAACATCATCGAGGTGGTCTTCATCGTGTCGTAGAGCACCGCGATCATCTTCTCGCGGCTGAACCGGCCCGACAGCAGCACCAGCAGGAACGCCCCGCCTGCCCCCATGCCGGCGCTTTCGGTCGGGGTGAAGACGCCGAGATAGATGCCGCCCATCACGAAGACAAAGAGGATCAGAGCGCCCGCCGTGCCCTTGAGCGCGCGGAGGCGGTCAAGGAAAGGCAGCTTGGGATCGACCGGCAGGTCGATCTTCTGCGTGACCAGCGTGATGCGCACGGCGATGCTGTAGCCGATGATGCCGATCAGGCCGGGGATCAGCCCGGCAAGGAACAGCTTGCCGATGTCCTGCTGGGTCATGATGCCGTAGAACACGAGGATCACCGAGGGCGGGATCAGGATCCCCAGGGTGCCGCCGGCGGCGATCGAGGCGGTCGAGAGCCGGTCGGGATAGCCGTAGCGCCGCATCGAGGGCAGCGCGATGCGGGTCATGGTGGCCGCCGTCGCCATCGACGAGCCGCAGACCGAGCTGAACGCGCCGCAGGCGATGACCGTGGCGGTGGCCAGCCCACCCTTGCGGTGGCGCAGCCAGGCATAGGCGGATTTGTAGAGCTCTTCCGCGATGCCGGACTGCACCACGAAATTGCCCATCATCAGGAACAGCGGCAGCACCGAGAGCGAGTAGTCACGCCCGTTGTCGAAAAAGGCCGACCCCAGCAACGACAGCGCCGGGGTCCAGCCGATGATCGCGGCCACGCCCACGAGGCCCACCCCCGCGAGCGCCATCGAGATCGGCACCCCCACGAGAAGCAGCGCGCCGAGAATGGCCATGCCGACCGGCCAGCTTTCCATGATGTCAGTGTCCTTTCAGGTGCCGATACGCCGCATGCGCCGGCACGAGCGCGGTCAGGAGCGCGCCGAAGCCGGTGCAGACCGCGCAGAAATAGCCCAGCGGCGCGATCGGGATCGCCAGCGTCGTCGTGGTGCCGCCATAGCCGCCGATCTGTGCCGCATAGACCCAGACCCGCCACGCCACCACCGCCAGCACCACCGCCGAGAACAGCCCCGTCGCCGCCCCGCGCCACGGTTTGATCGCAACCGGCATCCGGTCGGTCACCAGATCGACCGTCACGTGCTCGTCGGCCAGCGCCACCGCCGGCAGACCAAGGAAGACGACGGCGGCGAGCAGCAACTCGGTAAGCTCGGTGGCGCCCCTGAGCGGCGCGTTGAAGATGTAGCGCCCGATCACGTCGGTCACCGTCATCCCCATGAGCGCCATCAGCAGCACGCCTCCCAGCACCGCAAGCGCCGCGCGCAGCCCGTAAGCCCCGCGCGGGCGCCCCGTCTCCGGAAGACCCTCGGGCAGCGCCTCGGGCATTATTCGCCGGCTTCCTTGGCGATCTCGGCCTGCAGCATCTCGTAGGCCGCCTGCGCGTCGACGCCGGTCTCGGCGGTCTCTTCGAGCTTGGCCTGCACCAGCGGCGACAGCGCGCTTTCCCAGGCCGAGAGCTGCGCCTCGGTGGCCGGGGTGATGGCAATCTCGCCCTCCATGGCGGCCTTGCCCGCGGCGTCGGCCTCGTCCCACATCCGGCCCGCCATGCGCGCCAGCGCCTCACCGGTGACGGTGTCGATGGCGTCCTGCTGCTCGGGGTCGAGGCTCTCCCACTTGGCCTTGTTCATCACGATGTAGAACGAGGTGTTGTAAAGCCCGCCCGGCACCGAGATCGCCTTTTCAAGCTGCGGGATCAGCTTGAAGAAGTTCACCGACTCGTAGGGAAACAGGATGCCGTCGGCGACGCCCTGGCTCAGCAGCTCGTAGGCCTTGGACGACGGCCCCTCGACCGGCACCGCGCCAAGCGCCGAGACGACCTCGTGCACGATGCCGCCCCCGACCCGCAGCTTGACGCCCTGCAGCACCTCGGGCTCGGAGACCTCGCCGGACTTGAGGAAGATCTCGCCCGGGCCGTGGCTGAACACCGCCAGCACCTTCACGTCGTCATATTCGCCCGCGTCGCGCAGCATCTCGTCGAAGACCCTCCAGTAGGCCACCGAGATGTTCTCGGCGCTGTCGCCGAGGAACGGAAGCTCGACGATGTTGGTGGTCTTGAAGCGGCCCGGGTTGTAGCCCTGCACGCCGAAGGTGATGTCGGCCACGCCGTTGACGGCAAAGTCGAAATGCGCCTGTGGCGGCCCGAGCGGGGCGGGCAGGATGTTGGCGGTCACCTCGCCGCCGGTGGCCTCGCCGATCTGCTCGGTCATCGGCACGATGAGCTCGGAGACAAGCGGGTGCGACGGCGGCAGCCAGTTGGCGACGGTGAGCACGGTCTGGGCGGAGGCGGCGCCGGCGAGGCTGCAGACGAGCGCGGTGGCGGTCAGGAGATGTGTCATGGGCTGTCCCTGTTGATGTCGTGCGGCCGGTCCGACCGCCATGCGGGGCACGTTGCCGTTGCGCTATGTGTTTCGCATGGGGCTCCGGCGCGCAAGAGGGACGCGGCAAAATATGCCGTGCCCGGCGGCCCGAGGCGACGCCTTGAGCAGTGCCCCGCGCTGCGGCTTCGCCAAGCGCGGCCTGTCACCCCACAGAATCCAGGAAGATCGCCGAAGAGACGATGAGGCGCGGTCGGCGCAGGGGGCGCCGCCATACGCATGCGCATAGTGGCGCATGCCATCTGGACACGCCCCGCAACTATCACCCTCCCGGACGACGAAAACGGCCGCCCGGGGTCTCCCGCGCGGCCGTTCGCTTGCCTTTGATCCGGCCGAGCGCCGGAGGGCGCTCAGCTGAGGTCGTGGCCGAGATGCTTGGCGACGGCGAAGATGTCCTTGTCGCCGCGTCCGCACATGTTCATCACGAGGATGTGGTCCTTTGGCAGGCTCGGCGCGATCTTCATCACGTGGGCCAGCGCGTGGCTGGGCTCGAGCGCCGGGATGATGCCCTCGGTGCGGCAGGAGAACTGGAACGCCTCCAGCGCCTCCTTGTCGGTGATCGAGACGTACTCGGCCCGCCCGGTGTCGTGCAGCCAGGCATGCTCGGGCCCGATGCCGGGATAGTCGAGCCCCGCCGAGATCGAGAAGCCCTCGAGGATCTGGCCGTCATCATCCTGCAGCAGGTAGGTGCGGTTGCCGTGCAGCACGCCCGGACGCCCGCCGGTGAGCGAGGCGCAATGCTCCATCTTCTCGTTGACGCCCTTGCCACCGGCCTCGACGCCGATGATCTTCACGGTCGGATCGTCGAGGAACGGGTGGAACAGCCCCATGGCGTTGGAGCCGCCGCCGATCGCCGCGATCACGCTGTCGGGCAGACGGCCCTCGCCTTCCTGCTCGGCCAGCTGCCAGCGCACTTCCTTGCCGATGACGGCCTGGAAATCGCGCACCATCGCCGGGTACGGGTGCGGACCCGCCACCGTGCCGATGCAGTAGAACGTGTCGCGCACATTGGTCACCCAGTCGCGCAGCGCGTCGTTCATGGCATCCTTGAGCGTGCCGCGCCCGGAGGTCACCGGCACCACCTCGGCGCCCAGCAGGCGCATGCGGAAGACGTTGGGCTGCTGGCGCTCGACGTCATGCGCGCCCATGTAGACCACGCATTTCAGACCGAACTTGGCGCAGACCGTTGCGGTGGCCACGCCATGCTGGCCGGCACCGGTCTCGGCGATGATGCGGGTCTTGCCCATGCGCTTGGCAAGGATGATCTGGCCCAGCACGTTGTTGATCTTGTGCGCGCCGGTGTGGTTGAGCTCGTCGCGCTTGAGGTAGATCTTGGCCCCGCCAAGCTCCTCGGTCATGCGCTGCGCGAAATACAGCGGCGAGGGCCGGCCGACATAGTTCTTCCAGAGATCGTCCATCTCGGCCCAGAAGCTGTCGTCGGTCTTGGCCCGCTCGTACTGTTCCTCGAGCTCGAGGATCAGCGGCATCAGGGTCTCGGACACGAAGCGCCCGCCATAGATGCCGAAGCGGCCTGCCTCATCGGGGCCGTTCATGAAGGAATTGAACAGATCGTCCATCGCGCTTCTCCGTCTCTCGGTTGGCCTTGTCTAAGGCATATCCCCGGCACTTGACCAGCCCCGCCTCGCATCTTCTGGGCGATGGCTTGGGCCCGGCCGGTGGCACCGTCGGCCCGAGCACGATCACGGGCGCCGCTCGTCGCCCTGGCAGACGCCTCCGGCGGGAGTATTTTCGACCAAGAGAAGCCAGGGGCGCTGCGCTCATGGCTTCTTTGGTTCAAAAATACCTCGGGGGTGAATTGGCGCACAGCGCCAAGAGGGGGCAGCGCCCCCTGCTTACCTCTCAAAGAGGCACCGGCGGTCCGGCCGGCGGCAAACGCCCCAACAGCCGCCGCACACGCCGCCCCCTCACATGACCGCGCGGTGCGTGCCACACTCGACCGGGGATCGCGCCCGGGCGCTTGCCCCGTCATGCCACATTGCCTATTCAGGCCGAAAGACAGGGGGTTCCATGCGCATTCTCATCACCAATGACGACGGTATCAACGCGCCGGGGCTTGCCGTGCTCGAGGCCATCGCCGGCGAGATCGCGGGTCCGGGCGGCGAGGTCTGGACGGTGGCCCCGGCCTTCGAGCAATCGGGCGTCGCGCATTGCATCAGCTATACCCGTCCGATGATGATCGCCGAGATGGGTCCGCGCCGCTATGCCGCCGAAGGCAGCCCCGCCGATTGCGTGCTTGCCGGCGTGCATGACGTGCTTGCAGACACGCCTCCGGATCTCGTGCTGTCGGGCGTCAACCGCGGCAACAACTCGGCCGAGAACGTGCTCTATTCCGGCACCATCGGGGGCGCGCTCGAGGCCTCGCTGCAGGGGCTGCCCGCGATCGCGCTGTCGCAGTATCTTGGCCCCGAGACCCGCGATCTCGACAATCCCTTCGAGGCGGCCGCCACCCATGGCGCCGCGGTGGTGCGCCAGATCCTCTCGGCGCAGGGGACCGGCGGCGGCGATTACCGGCTGTTCTGGAACGTCAACTTCCCGCCCGTCCCGGCCGCCAAGGTCCAGGGCGTGCGGCTCGCGGCACAGGGCCGGCGCGCGGGCACGGGATTCTCGACCGAGCCGCACCTGTCGCCTTCGGGCCGCCGCTTCCTGTGGATCCGGGGCGGAGACCAGCGCGTCGCGGCGACGCGCGGCAGCGATGCCGACGTCAATCTCGGCGGCTACATCTCGGTGACACCGATGCGCGCCGACCTGACCGATCATGCCGCGCTCGCAGCGTTCGAGGGCGCCTTCGAATGAGCTTCGACGCCGACGCCAAGATGCAATTTCTCTTCGCGCTGCGCTCGCACGGGGTCACCGAACAGAGCGTCTTGCAGGCGATGGAGAAGATCGACCGAGGCGCCTTCGTGAAGGGCTATTTTAACGAGCGCGCCTACGAGGACATGCCGCTGCCGATCCCCTGCGGGCAGACCATCTCGCAGCCCTCGGTCGTGGGGCTGATGACTCAAGCGCTGCGGCTATCGGGGCGCGAGAAGGTGCTCGAGGTCGGCACCGGCTCGGGCTACCAGGCGGCGGTGCTGAGCCAGCTTGCGCGCCGGGTCTACACCGTCGACCGGCATCGGCGGCTGGTGGCCGACGCCCGCAAGGTGTTCGACGCGCTCGATCTGTCCAACATCACCGCCTTCACCGCGGATGGCAGCTTCGGCCTGCCCGACCAGGCGCCGTTCGAACGCATTCTCGTGACCGCTGCCGCCGAAGATCCGCCCGGCCCGCTCTTGGCGCAGTTGCGGATTGGCGGTATCATGGTATTGCCCGTGGGCCAGTCGGATACCGTTCAGCACCTGATCCGCGTCACGAGGACCGAGCAGGGCTACGAGTATGACGAGCTGCGCCCCGTGCGTTTTGTACCGCTGGTGGAAGGTCTGGCAAAGGACAGCTAGGCCGCCCGGCTTCACTTTGATGACGTCCCGGCGACAAGGGGCGCATATGAGGACATCGAGATGGACAGCACCCTCCGCTTCCCGCAGATCCGGATTGCCGCGCCGCTGGCTCTCGTGGCCGCGCTCGGCGCCTGTTCGCAGCCGCTCGACTACGACATGCGCGGGCGTATGGGCGGCCAGATCGACACCAGCGAGGCGGCGCTGGCCGCGGTCGGTGACCGGCCGCAGGCCGACAATCGCGGGGTGATCTCCTATCCCAATTACCAGGTCGCGGTGGCGCGCAACGGTGACCGGCTGGCCGATGTAGCCAACCGTGTGGGCCTGCCCGCCGGCGAGCTTGCACGCTACAACGGTATCGAGATCAACGATCCCCTGCGCGCCGGCGAGGTCATCGCCCTGCCCCGCCGCGTCTCTGAGCCGTCGCCGGCCACGGGCGCGCCGACCACCGGCCCGATCCGCCCCGCGGGCGAGGTCGACATCACCACGCTGGCCAGCAGCGCCATCGACAATGCACCGGCCTCCTCCCGCCCCGCCACGACGCAGACGGCGCCGTCGGGCAGTTCCGGGGTCGAACCGATCCGCCACAAGGTCGAGCGCGGCGAGACCGCCTACACCGTGGCGCGGCTTTACAACGTGACGCCGCGCACCCTGGCGGACTGGAACGGGCTCGACAGCAATTACACGCTGCGCGAAGGCCAGTACCTGCTGATCCCGGTGGTCGAGCCGAGCGCCGCGCCGGCAAGCACGCCCGCCACCACCGCGCCGGGCACCGGCTCACCGACGCCGCAGCCGCCCTCGGCCGTGCAGCCCCTGCCCGATGACCAGCCGTCCCTCGCAGAGGCCAATGTCGCCGGGGCCGCGAGCGCGCCCGCAGCGGCGGCGGCGGCCAAGCCGGAACCGGTGGCCGATATCGGCCAGAGCGAAGCGGCGGCCAGCACCAGCGCCTCCGCTGCCATGCAGATGCCGGTGAGCGGCAGCATCATCCGGGAATACTCGGCCAACAACCAGGGCATCGACATCTCGGCCCCCGTGGGCACCGCGGTGAAAGCCGCGGCCAGCGGCACCGTGGCGGCGATCACCACCAACACCGACAACGTGCAGATCGTGGTGATCCGCCACCCGGACGAGCTGCTGTCGATCTACACCCATCTCGACAACCTCAGCGTCTCCAAGGGCGACGCGGTGAGCCGTGGCCAGAGCATCGGCAAGGTGCGCCCGGGCGATCCCAGCTTCCTGCATTTCGAGGTGCGGAAGGGTTTCGACAGCGTCGACCCGATGACCTACCTGCGCTGAAACGGCAAAGGCCAGGAATTTTCGTACGAAAATTCCTGGCCTCGCATGCACGCACCCGACGGTCAGATTTTTCGCAGAAAAATCTCCTAGAGCGCGACGCCGCGGCGCCCGGCAAGGTCGGTGAAATACTGCCACGCCACCCGGCCCGAGCGCGCGCCGCGGGTGGCCTGCCACTCGATCGCCTCGGCGCGCAGCTCCGCCTCTTCGACCGCCACGCCATAGGCGTCGCAATAGCCGCGGATCATCGCGAGATACTCGTCCTGCGAGCACGCATGGAAGCCCAGCCACAGGCCGAACCGATCCGACAGTGAAACCTTCTCCTCCACCGCCTCGGACGGGTTGATCGCCGAGCCACGCTCGTTCTCGATCATGTCACGCGGCATCAGGTGGCGCCGGTTCGAGGTGGCGTAGAACAGCACGTTGTCCGGCCGGCCCTCGATGCCCCCGTCCAGCACCGCCTTGAGGCTCTTGTAGTGCTGGTCATCATGGCTGAAAGACAGGTCGTCGCAGAACAGCACGAAACGCTTGTCGGAGGCGCGCAGCAGGTTCAGCAGCCGCGCCACCGAGCCCAGATCCTCGCGCTGCAGTTCCACCAGCTTCACGTCATGGCCCGCCTCGCGCACGGCGGCGCAGACGGCCTTCACGAGGCTGGACTTGCCCATGCCGCGCGCGCCCCAGAGCAGGGCATTGTTGGCCGGCAGGCCACGCGCGAACTGCGCGGTGTTGGCAAGCAGTGTGTCGCGGGTTCGCTCAATGCCCAGAAGCAGGTCGAGCGGCACCCGGTTGACCTTGGCGACCGGCTCGAGCCGGTCGGGATCGACATGCCAGACATAGGCCTCGGCAAGATCGAAATCAGGGGCGGCGAGCGGCGCCGGAGCCATGCGCTCCAGCGCCGCCGCGATGCGGGAAAGGTCCGTATCGGTCACGTCTTGTCCTTGTTGCTCGACGTCTCGTCATCCGGTTCGCCGTCGTCCTCGTCGAACGCCGGATCGGTGTCGGGCTCGTCCTCGAACCACAGGCCCTGTTCCCTGAGCTCTTTCTCGCGCTTGCGCTCGACGACGCGCACAAGCAGGATCGAGACCTCGTAAAGCCCGTAGACGACCGTAAACAGGATCACCTGCGTGGTCACGTCCGGCGGGGTCACCAGCGCGGCGAGCACGAGGATCGCCACCATGGCGTATTTCCGCACGCTGCCAAGCCCCTGCGCCGAGACCAGCCCGGCCTTGCCCATCAGCGTGAGCAGGACCGGGAGCTGGAAGCACAGCCCGAAGGCGACGATGAACTTCAGCGTGATGTCGAGGCTCTCGTTCACCTTGCCGAAGAAGGTGATGCGGATGCCATCGGCGGTCTCGGGGACCACCGCCGGCTCGGAGGCGGCGGGGACACCGGCCACGCCGTCGCTGACGCTGGTGGCGGCATTCGACAGCAGGTTGGCAAAGATCGACGACACGTCGGCAAAGCCGAGGAAGAAGGCCATGGCCAGCGGCGTGACGACGAAATGGGCAAAGCTCGCACCGAGCAGGAACATCACCGGCGAGGCGATGAGGAACGGCAGGAAGGCCCCCTTCTCGGACTTGTAGAGCCCGGGCGCCACGAAGCGCCAGAGCTGGTGGGAGATCACCGGGAAGGCCAGCCCAAAGCCGAACACCATCGAGATGCGGAACAGCGTGAACAGGTATTCCTGCGGGCTGGTATACTGCATCGTGGGCGACGGGTCGCCGAGCTGGCGCAGGGTCGCCTCGATGGGCCCGAGCAGGAACTGAAGGATCGGCTCGGCCACGGTGAAGGCCAGCACGATGCCGATGATGAAGGCGATCACCGAGCGGATCAGCCGCGTGCGCAGCTCCGCCAGATGCTCGATCAGCGGCGCCGAGCTGTCCTCGATCTCGTCTTGATCCGTGTGACTCATTCCTCACCGTCTTTCTTGAGAGACGCTTCCAGCTCCGCCGCCTTGGCGGCGGATTCCTCGGCGCGCTTCTGCGCCGCCTCGGCCTCGCGGCGCTGGCGGTCTGCGGCAGAGCGCGCCGCACTTGCCTCGATGCGCTTCTTCGCCGCGTCGCGCTCGGGATCGAGCGCGTTCGGGTCCTCCTTGAGGCCCTCTTTCTTGTCCGGCGTCGGGTCGGTCATCGCACGCGCCGCATCCTTGACCCCGTCCATCGCCGATCCCATCGGGTTGGTCGCGGTCTTGAAGGTCTTGGCGACATCGCGCACGCCGCTTTCATCGGCGGCATCGTTCATCGCTCGGGTGAACTCGCGCGCCATGCCACGGGCCTTGCCCATGAAGCGGCCGACGTTGCGGAACAGCATCGGCAGGTCCTTCGGACCCACCACGATCAGCGCAACGATTCCGATGACCAGAAGCTCGGACCAACCAAGATCCAGCATCTGGGATTACACCTTGTCTTTTTCGTCTTCGGCGGGCGTGACGTCGCGGGCGCTGTCCGCCTTCTCGTCCTCGAGCTCTTTCTTGCCGTCGTCGACGCCCCGCTTGAAGGCGGTGATGCCCTTGCCGACCTCGCCCATGAGGCTGGAAATCTTGCCGCGGCCGAACAGCACGAGCACGACGACGGCGATCAGAAGAAGGCCCGGAAGGCCGATATTGTTGAGCATTGTCTTCTCTCCAGTGGCGGGCGCCCTCGGGGCGTCCGGTAAACTCTCTGCCCCGATCTCTACGGCCTCGCGCGGGCGCCCGGAAGCCGTCTGGCGCAAATGCGCCTCCGTGGGTGCAGAAATTTCCGAGGCTCTTTGACACTATCCTGTCAGGAGGACACACTGCGCCCCGATCCCGCCCGCGCGGCCCGAAGGAGAGTGCGATGAAAAAGACCGACCGGCTCTATGCCCTGATGGAGCGGCTCAAGGACGGGCGCTTGCACACCGCCGAGTCGCTGGCCGAGCGCTTCGGGGTGACGGTGCGTACGATCTACCGTGACATGGACGTGCTCATGGCCTCGGGCGTGCCGATCGAGGGCGCGCGCGGGCGCGGCTACACCGCGCGCGGCGGCTTCACACTGCCGCCGCTGACCCTTACCGAGACCGAGCTCGAGGTGCTGCATCTGGGCCTTGCCGCCATCGGCGCCGGCGCCGGCGAGATGCCCGAGCTGGCCGAGGCGGCGCGCAGCCTCTCGGCCAAGATCGACGCGGTGCTGCCCGAGGAGGGTGCCCCCGAGCCCGGCGCCTTCGGCTTCGCGAGCTACCCGTTTCACGAGGCCGCCGAGGGCTTTCGCCACATGCCCGCAGTGCGCGCCGCGATCCGCGCCCGGCAGCGCCTGCGCATCACCCTGCGGGGCGCCGCGACCGCGCTCGAGATCCGCCCGCTGCGGCTTGATTACTGGGGCCGGATCTGGACCTGCGTGGCGTGGAACGAGACCACCGGCACGTTCGACAGCCTTCGACTCGACAGGATCACCGCACTCACCCCGCTGCCCGGCCTCTTCGTCGACGAACCGGGCAAGCGGCTGGCCGACTACGAGGAGCACAAACCGTGACGTGCAGCGCACGGGGCGCGGATTTCCAGCGTGCCGCCACAGCTCTGCCATGACACGCCCACGATTGCGCTGCTAAGCATGGCGCGGGGACAACGTGACCGGCGCCACGCACCGGGAGACCGGGCCGCGGCCCGGATGGATTGATGTATCGACGTGATGAGTGACGCCACCGGCCACGCCGCCTACCGCGCCCGCAGCCATTTCCGCTGCCTCGACGGGCTGCGCTTTCTCTGCATCGCGATGGTGCTCTGGCATCACGCCCAGCCGGTGCGCGATCCGGGCTGGCAGATCCTCGACCGGGGCTTCCTCGGCGTCGACTTCTTCTTCGTGCTGAGCGGCTTTCTCATCACCACCCTGCTCCTGCGCGAGCGGACGCGCACCGGCAGATTCTCGCTGCGAAACTTCTACATCCGCCGGGCGCTGCGCATCCTGCCGGTCTATGGCTTCGTGGTCACGGCGCTCTGCGCCTACTACATCCTCGTCAAAGGCGAGACCCAGTACCTGCAGGCCGTGCCGTTCTACTATCTCTTCCTGTCGAACTTCCTCACCGAGCACGTGCCGACCCTGTCGATCACATGGTCGCTGTCGGTCGAGGAACAGTATTACCTGATCTGGCCGCTGCTGCTGATGCTGTTGCCGAGCCGGTTCTGGGTGCCCGTCGCGCTGGCGCTGGTGGCGCTGAACGTGGGCGTGGTGATGATGCCGCCCGCCGACCCGCCACTCACCGCGGGACCGCTGGTCTTCCGCATGTTCAACGCAACCTACGCGCCGATCATCCTCGGCTCGCTCGCCGCGATCCTGCTGCACCGGCGCGGCAGTTATGACCGGCTGCGCCCGCTTTGCGCCCATCGCGCGACGCCGCTGGCCGCGCTCGCCCTGATGGCGCTGATCCTGCAATTCGCCCCGTTCGACATGCGCGGCCTGCAGAACCTCGCGATCCACCTTCTGATGACGCTGACACTGATGGCTCTGGTGATGCGCGAACACGGTCCGCTGCAAGACGTGCTGGCACGCCAGCCCCTCATGCGGATCGGCCAGGTGAGCTATGGCATCTACCTCTACCACCTGATCGCGCTCGACCTGACGGCGCGCCTCGGTCTCGGCCTCGGCATTCCGGGCCTTATCGGCGAGGGCCCGGCCCTCTGGCTGCTGCTGATCGCCTATTCCCTCGTGTCATGGGCCATGGCCGAGGTCAGCTTCCGCACGCTCGAGGCGTGGTTTCGCCGGTTGCGCCCGAATGAGCGCCCGCCCGACACCGTCGCGGCAGAAAAAGACCCCCGGCAGCAGACGCATACCGGGGGCCCCACGGAGAAGCAGGTTGCTCGCTAGGGAGCAGGTCCGGCCTTACTCGGCCTTCATCGCCTCGAGCGAGATCTCAAGCTCGACCTCGTCGCTGACATAGGGGGCGAAGGCGCCGACATTGTAGTCCGAGCGGACCAGCGTGGTGGTGGCCACGAAACCGAGCCACGGCTTGCCTTCCATCGGGTGCTCGCCGGCCTGGTTGAGCGTGGTATCGAGCACGACTTCCTTGGTCACGCCGTTCAGCGTCAGATCGCCGGTGATCAGCGCGGTGTTCTCGCCGGTCACTTCGATGCCGGTGGAGGTGAAGGTCACCATGTCTTCGTCGGTGGCGCCGAAGAAGTCGTCGCTCATGAAGTGCTCGAAGCGAGCTTCCCAGCCGGTGATCATCGACTTCACCGGGAAGGACACTTCCACCGAGGAGGCTGCCGGATCTTCGGCGTCATAGGAGATGTCGCCCTCGAAGCCCGAGAACATGCCATAGCCGGTCGAGAACCCGAGGTGGTCATAGCTGAACACAATCTGCGCGTGGCTCGAGTCGATCTCGTAGGCCTCGGGGGCGGCGGCGACGGCGATGGGGGCTGCGGCGACGAGGCCGGCGAGAAAGAGGGATTTCATGCGATGTGCTCCACTTGTTGGATGTGCGTCTTCGATACCGAGAAGATTGGGGCAATGCTGCGCTGCCGCAACTGCAGCTTCTCTCACAGAGTCTGTGGAAATATGAACATGTATCGGTGAATCTACGCAAGGAACCGCCGACGCGGGCGCGGCCGGGCCGCGTGCCGCCGCCATGCAATCGAGCTCTGCGCCTCGGCCACCGCGGGCGCGCCCTCGACGCGCGGGTCGCGTCAGATGCAGAGCGAGCGACCGGGCCTGCCCGGCAGCCGCCGCCCTGCCCGTCTTGGCCCTTGATCCCCGCGCCGAGAGGTGTATACGGGCGCATCCCTCCGCGAGACCGTATGAACCGCGCAGTCTCTCGTGGGCAGGAGTGGAGAGGATGCCTGCCCTATGAAATGCGCCTTGATAGAAATGGAGCTCACATGCCGCTTTACGAGCATGTCTTTATTGCGCGTCAGGATCTGTCCAACGCGCAGGCCGAAGGCCTCGTCGAACATTTTGGCACCGTCCTCTCGGACAACGGCGGCAAGGTCGTTGAATCCGAGTACTGGGGCGTCAAGACGATGGCCTACAAGATCAACAAGAACCGCAAGGGCCACTACGCCTTCCTGAAGACCGACGCTCCGGCGACCGCGGTTCAGGAAATGGAACGCCTGATGCGCCTGCATGACGACGTGATGCGCGTTCTGACCATCAAGGTCGACGAGCATGCCGAAGGCCCGTCGATCCAGATGCAGAAACGTGACGAGCGTGACAACCGTCGCGACCGCCGCAACTGATACCCTGAGAAAGAGGAGTTAAACCATGGCTGCAAAACCGTTTTTCCGCCGCCGCAAGGTCTGCCCCTTCTCGGGCGACAATGCACCCAAGATCGACTACAAGGACACCAAGCTGCTGCAGCGCTACATCTCGGAGCGCGGCAAGATCGTGCCGTCGCGCATCACCGCAGTGTCCTCGAAGAAGCAGCGTGAGCTGGCCCGCGCCATCAAGCGCGCCCGCTTCCTCGCCCTGCTGCCCTACGTCGTGAAATAAGGAGGCACTCGCATGCAAGTCATTCTTCTTGAGCGCGTGGCCAAGCTCGGCCAGATGGGCGACGTCGTCGACGTCAAGCCCGGCTTCGCCCGCAACTACCTGCTGCTGCAGGGCAAGGCGCTGACCGCCTCGAAAGAGAACATCGCGCATTTCGAAGCCCAGAAAGCGCAGCTCGAGGCCCGTAACCTCGAGACCAAGAAAGAGGCCGAGGCGCTGGCCGAGAAGCTCGACGGCCAGCAGTTCGTCGTGATTCGCTCCGCCTCCGACGGCGGCAACCTCTACGGCTCGGTCACCACCCGTGACGCCGCAGATGTCGCCACCGAGGAAGGGTTCTCGATCGACCGCAAGCAGGTCATCATCCGCCTGCCGATCAAGGAACTGGGTCTGCACGAAGTCGAGGTGCACCTGCACCCCGAGGTCATGTGCGTGATCGAGCTCAACGTCGCGCGTTCGCCCGAAGAGGCCGAGCTGCAGGCATCGGGCAAATCGATCCAGGAACTGGCCGCCGAGGAAGAGGCCCAGGCCGAATTCGAGATCTCGGAACTGTTCGACGATCTCGGCGCCGCCGGCTCGGACGATGCCGATCTGGTCGAGACCCCCGAAGGTCAGGCCGAAGAGTCCCGCGAGGACTGAGCCACCCGGCCCGGATCGTCGTTATGACTTTCGAAACCGCGCCGGTCTTCCGGCGCGGTTTTTCTGTGCCTGAACCGGATCTCGACTCTCCGGTTGCTCAAAAAAGTATCAATCTTGCAAGAAACAATATCGCGCTATGATTGCGCCAAATCCGACAGACGGTAAACAAACTATCAAATATAGATAAAATCCTTCGGTTTTCGTTGCTTTCCATCGTCGAGTGTCACAATGGCGATACACCGGGAGACGCCAGTGGCGGCGCCCGGTGGGGGGAAACAAAGGGAAAACCACGTGACTTTGGAAGAGCGCATCAGCGCGCAACTAAGGCTGTTTCGGCGCAGCGCCGGCCTCACGCAGAACGAACTTGCCAAGCGCATCGGCGCGCATGTTCAGCAAATCTATCGATATGAGACAGGGGCCGGACGGATCCCAGCGGTTCAGCTCTGGCTGATTTCGCAGGCGCTGGACATGTCTCTCGACCAGTTCTTCGTCGACGCGGACCTGCCGGTCTCCGAGCACGAACTGGCCGTGTTCGATGACGTCCGCACCGCCGCAACCCTGCTGCGACCGCTGGCGCCCGAACAGCGCACCGCGGTGATCGAACTGCTGCGGAGCATGGCACAGGACATGCAGGCAAAGAAAAAGGCTGCCCCGCAAGCGGCGCAGCCTCTTCGGGCGGCGGGGTGCTGAGGCACCCCGCCCGCCTAAGCAAGGATCACTCTTCGTCGAGCGCTTCGACCGCGGTCTGAAGCTCTTCCTTGGTGACCTCTTTCTCGGACACCTTGGCCTGCTCGGCGATGTGGTCGATGACCTTGTCCTCGAAGATCGGTGCACGCAGCTGCTGCTGCATCTGCGCGTTCTGGCGCACGAAGTCGAAGAAGGCGCGTTCCTGGCCCGGGTACTGACGGGCCTGGTTCATGATCGCCTGGGTCATCTCTGCGTCGGTCACCTCGACTTCGGCCTTCTGACCCATCTCTGCGAGCAGCAGACCAAGACGCACGCGGCGCTCGGCAAGGCTGTTGTGCTCTTCGGTGGGCTCGATCTCGCCGTGGTCATGGCCCTGATCTTCCGGGTGCTCTTCGTGGTAGAGCTGGTGCGCGATCTGCTTGGCCTCGGCCTCGACCAGGCTCGGCGGCAGGTCGAAGGTGACCAGCGCGTCGAGCTTGTCGAGCAGGCCGCGCTTCATCACCTGACGCGAGGCACCGGCATACTCGGCCTCGAGGCGCTCACGGATCTGGCCCTTGAGACCGTCGAGATCCTCGGCACCGAACTTCTTGGCCAGCTCGTCGTCGATCTCGGCGGCGACCGGCTCCTTGACGGCCTTGACGGTCACGTCGAACACGGCGGCCTTGCCGGCGAGGTTCTCGGCGCCGTACTCCTCCGGGAAGTTCACTTCCACGGCCTTCTCGTCACCGACCTTGACGCCGGCCAGCTGCTCTTCGAAGCCCGGGATGAACGAGCCCGAGCCCAGCACCAGCGGGTAATCCTCGGCAGCGCCGCCTTCGAAGGCTTCGCCGTCGACCTTGCCGACGAAATCGATCACGACCTGGTCGCCGTCCTGCGCCTCGGCGCCCTCGGCCCGGTCGTTGAAATCCTGCGCGGTTTCCGCAAGCGACGCCAGCGCCTCGTCGACGGCGGCGTCATCGGCCTTGACCACCAGCTTCTCGATCTCGACGCCGGACAGGTCGACCTCGGGAACCTCGGGAAGCTTCTCGTAGCTCATCGCCACGTTGACGTCGTCGCCCTCTTTCCAGTCCTCGTTCTTCATCTCGATCTTGGGCTGGAGCGCCGGACGGTCGCCGCTGTCCTCGAAA
>Ga0114905_1000629_pt1 | contig 21536 bp, 26 predicted proteins | sample MalvireepMed_b05_FD_83499 | JGI IMG/M metagenome (GOLD analysis project Ga0114905, IMG submission 83499) | Marine viral communities from the Global Malaspina Expedition - Malaspina viral metaG DeepMed_b05 | ecosystem: Environmental > Aquatic > Marine > Oceanic | place: Mediterranean Sea...
GATATCCTTTCTTGACAAAGAAAAATTATATGACGTGAAATATTCAGATTCCTATGTTAGACTAAAAACTATGAATTTGATGAAAGAATATGGAATTCGTGGCAATAGTCACGGCAAAAACAAACGACATGCTATTAAAATTGAACATGCAAAAAGAGAAGTTAGAAATTTAGAAAGTAATACATATGAACCAGTTGAGAACATTAAGTTCTTTCCTTCTACAGATGAAGGGTTCAATATGAAAAATTTTACTTTTGATACCTACCTATCAAGAGTAAGTAATTATTTTTTAGGAGATATTCAAAATGTCTCGAATTCGAAGCGGTAGGAGAGGAGAAAAAAATATGAGTGGTGTAGGAGGAATTGGGGGAGTTGGTGGCGCTGGTGCGGCCCATGCCCCCGGCGCAGGTGCCGGTGCGGCCGGAGCATCAAACACGCAAGTGGTCACCCCATCAAAAGGTGCTGGCGGGGTATCAGATGATGGCGGCAAAAATAGTTTAGCCATTGGAGATCAAAATTTAATTGGTAACACACAGAATCAAACTGTTAATAATACCAATAATTATTATGGTGGTATGAATACTCAAGATTTTTGTTCGCTTCATAACTCGTCGGTCAATGAAAGCCAGGGAGCATTTCAGAGTATTGGTGAAATGAGTACTGAAGATATGCAAAAAATGCTACTGATTATTATGATTATGAAAATGCTTGAAGCGTTTATGGAGAACTCAGGTGGCGGTGGCCAATCTGGTGTACAGAGCGCTGCAGGTGCTGGTGTTGGTGCTAGCGCAGGAGCTAGTGCTGGTGGTGCTGGTGGTGGTGCTGGGGAAGCCTCTAGTGGTGGCCAAGGTGGGTATTCAGGGGTGATGTGAAATCTTTTCACTTGGCCGGAATAATTCCTGTTGCTGGCCAAAAATCCGATTTTAATTTACCGTGGCATGATACAATGATGCCCATTGCGCCAGATTATTTTGCAGTAGAAAGATCAGTTGTAGAATGTGCATATGCGGGTTGCGAGACAATTTGGATTGTTTGTAACGACGATGTACAGCCGCTAATTCGATATAAAATAGGCGATTACGTAAAAGATCCGATTTGGTTTAATCGTTCGCAATATGGTACTTATCCAAAAAATGAAATAAAAGAAATTCCAATATTTTATGTTCCTATACATCCAAAAGATCGGGGCAGGCGAGACTGTTTATCTTGGAGTGTCTTATATGGTGCTCTAACTGCTTATCATATAAGTCAGCAAATAAGCAAGTGGCTTAAACCAAAGAGATATTATGTTTCGTTTCCGTTTGGGATATATCCACCTGAAAATTTAAGAAAACATAGAACACAGATTTCTAGCACTTCAGATTTTTATCTTTCTTTTCAAGATAAAACTGTTAAAGATGGAGAATATCTTGGATTTACTTTTAATGAAGAGAACTATAAAGCTTTTAAAAGAGCAATTAGAGAGGGCACTGGAGCGCATATTGCGGGACAGAGATTCGAGAATGGCCGAGGTCCACAAAGACTACCTATAGAAGAAAGGTGGTCCCAACGTAATTTTACTCTTAAAGATGTTTTTGGATTAGCAAATATTAACGAATCGAATATATATGAAGTTGATTGGTATTATAATGTTGACAGTTGGGAAAAATATTGTTATTATTTAGGTTCAGAGCAAAGTACACTTGTTAAACGCCCTGCTAGTACCATGTTAGCCTACAGAGAATTTAATGAAATTGGTGTTGACAATGGGGAAGATGTTTGATACAGTTGCAAAAATAAGGAGGTTATATGAACGAGGAAAACACTTACGACAATATACCAACCAGGTATAAGGAATATGTTGGATTTCCAACAAACTATTCTCAGCTATCTTTAGAACAAAAATTCTTTGTAGATTCTATTTTTTGTGCTAAACTGGGAATAGAATCAGATACTACGATTTATGAAATTGAATGTATTAAAGATGATTTAGAATCTGCTTTAGAAGTAATAAACAAAATAATGCTAGAATTAAGGGGAAAAAGGAAATGAAAAAGAGTAATATGCCCTTTGTTGGACTTCATGCACATTCCGTTGCAGGCTCCCCCTTTGACGGTTTGGGTTATCCACAAGAACACATGGAATTCGCATTTCAAAATGGCTCCAATGCCCTAGCCCTTACAGATCATGGTAATATGAATGGGTTGGCTTATCAAGTTCTTCATTCAAAGAAAATGCAAGAAGAAGGTAAAGACTTTAAACCTATTTATGGTGTTGAGGCTTATTTTCTTCCTTCTATCGCAGACTGGCGCGAAGAATACGAAAATGCTAAAGAAGATAAAAAAAGAAAGAAAGAATTTCAAAAGCAAGGTGGAATGATAATTGAAGATGAAGGTGCTTCAAAAAGAAGTGTCAAGAATATTTTAAATCGCAGAAGGCACTTAATTTTGTTGGCCCAGAATCAGATAGGTCTTAGTAATATTTTTTCTATGGTTTCGAAATCTTATTCTGAAAGTAACTTTTATCGATATCCCAGAATGGATTACGATTTACTTAAGGAGCATAGCGAGGGTGTGATTGCAGCCAGCGCTTGTTTGGGTGGTGTATATGCTGGTAATTTTTGGGAGAATAAGGATGAAGGCGAAAAGGCTATATTAAATGCAATGCGAGATACCACTCGCAATATGATTAATATCTACGGAGATCGTTGGTATGGCGAATTACAGTGGAACAATATTCCTGAACAACATCAGCTTAATAAATATATTATTCAAATGCATAAAGAGTTCGACATCGAACTGATTTCAACTGCCGATAGTCATTATCCAAATGAAAATGCTTGGAAAGATCGCGAACTGTATAAGAGACTGGGTTGGCTTGGACGTGGAAAACCAGAATGGCTCAGTATGGAGCTTCCAATTGAAGTTGAAGAGATCGGATATGAACTTTATCCAAAGAACGGCGATCAAATGTGGGAGTCCTATAAAGCATATTCAGATATAGTTGGCGTATCTTATGACGATGACTTGGTTGCGGAGTCAATTATGAGAACACAGGAGATTGCCCACAATCGTATTGAGAAGTTTGCACCAGACACAACTGTACATTTGCCTAATTTTGTTGTTCCTGCTGGTAAAACTGCGACACAGACTTTGACAGCCCTTTGTTTAGATGGCTTTCGAGCAACAAATATGGCGAACGATAAAGAATATATTGAGCGCTTGAAAGAGGAGCTTCATGTTATCGATGATCGCGGGTTTAGTAAATACTTTTTAACCATGAAGGCAATTGCAAGAGAAGCTACTGCTTCTCAGTTGGCCGGCCCAGGGCGCGGATCCGCCGCTGGTTCTTTGGTTTCCTACGTTCTTGGAATTACCCAGATTGATCCAATCAAGTACAATCTCTTGTTTTCAAGATTTCTTAGGCGAGATGCCAAGGATTATCCAGATATCGACTATGACGTATCAGATCCAATGATTCTTAAAGAAGAACTAGCAGAGAAGTGGGGGAAGACAACAGTTATACCCATCTCTAACTTTAATACTTTGCAGCTCAGATCTTTGATTAAAGATATATCAAAATTTTATGATGTGCCGTTTGCAGAGGTAAATAATGTTACATCCAAAATGCTTTTAGAAGCAACGCCTTTGGCGAAGAAAGTTCATGGAATCAAGGCTGGTGTTTATATTCCTACTTTTGAAGAGGTTATGCAGTATTCTGAAACTCTTCGTAGATACTTAGATAAATATCCCGAAATTGAGCAGCGCATCAACGTTCTATATGGACAGGTTCGTTCTACATCTAGGCATGCAGGAGGTGTTGTTGTTGGAGAAGATCTAGATCAGCATATGCCTCTGATTAACAGCGGCGGCACCATGCAAACTCCATGGAGCGAAGGTCAGAATGTTCGACATCTTGAACCCATGGGCTTTATTAAGTTTGATATTTTGGGATTGGCTTCTTTGAGAATGATCGAGACAGCGGTTCGGCATATATTAAAAAGACATCACAATGTTGAGGAACCTACGTTTGAAGATGTTAAAAAGTATTACAACGAGAATTTACATCCGGATAAGATTAATTTTAACGATCAAAAGGTTTATAAAAACATTTTTCATGAAGGAAAGTGGGCAGGAGTATTTCAATTTACAGAAAAGGGCGCTCAATTCTTTTGTAAGAAAGCTAAACCAAAGAGCATTATTGACTTGGCTGCAATTACTAGTATTTATCGTCCCGGTCCTTTGAGCGCCGGCGTGGATAAAATCTATATTGAGGCAAAAGAAAATCCAAGCTCTATTGAATACGATCACGAAATTGTAAAAAGAACCACAAAAGAAACTTATGGATTTTTAATTTTTCAAGAGCAGATTGCGCTTTTGGCTCATGAACTAGGAGAAGGAATTACTCTAGACGATGGAAATCTTCTTAGAAAGCTTTTGGTTAAGAAAGGAACAGGCAAGGGAAATGAAAAGAAAATCGAAATCGAATCAAAATTCATCAAAGGTTGTATATCTAAAGGATTATCTAGAGACACGGCGCGAAAACTGTGGCAAAAGTTTGAATACTTTTCAGGATACGGCTTCAATAAATCGCATGCGGTTAGCTATAGTATTCTTAGTTATCAGTGCGCTTGGCTTCTCAATTATTATCCTTCTGAATGGCTGGCCGCCTTTTTAGATAAAGAACCTGAGAGTAGAAAAGAAAAAGCCATTGGCATTGTCAAAAGCTTTGGTTATAATATAGAGCCTCTAAATATCAACAAATCAGGAAGAGTCTGGGATATATCGGAAGACGAGACTACTCTAATTCAACCACTAACCTCTATTAAAGGTTTGGGTGATGCAGCCATGCATCAAATTATTACAAATAGGCCATTCAATACAATTGAAAAGTTTTTATTTAATGAAGATATGATTTATAGTAAATTAAATAAAAAAGCTCTTGATGTTTTAGTTCGAAGCGGCGCTCTGAAGGAATTGATGGACGATAGATTTACTGGAGGCAAACATTTCTGGTCCGCTGTTGCTGTTGATAGACCAAGAAAAGAAAAGAATCTGCTTGAAAATATTGAGAAATATGCACAAGAGGGAGAATTTTCTAATGAAGAAAAAATTGAATATCTTTCCGAACTAACAGGCATATTTCCACTACATTTGGTATTGACTGATGAAGTAAAGAGCAGCTTGGAACAAAAGGTTATTCCTCCTATTTCAGAATATGATCCAGATTTACAGTTAGTTTGGTTTATTCCAAGAAAGGTTATGATTAAAAAGACAAAAAATGGAAAAGATTATTATCTGATTGAAGTTGTTGATTCGAATAGTGTTCTGACGACAATTAAGTGTTGGGGTATTAAACCTGCAAAGGATAGGGTACATATTAATCGACCTTATTTGGCAAAGCTTCAATATGATGAACAGTGGGGCTTTAGCACTCGTTCTATTCGACATACTTTTAGGCTATTGGGGTGATAATGAATCTTAAATTTTATAGAATTAGAAAAGTAGCAAAACTACCTGTTAGAGCACACAAGGCCGATGTTGGTATGGATATTTTTTATTGTCCGACACACCATAAGGAATCTGCGTTTTCCATACCAAGAAATAGTAGTAGAGTTATCCCAACTGGATTGAAGGTCGAGGTACCTGAAGGTTATATGTTGGAAATAAAAAATAAATCGGGAATAGCCTCGATGAGACAACTATTGGTGGGGGCGTGTGTAATTGATCCAGGCTATGATGGAGAAATATATATTAATTTACACAACCTTGGTCACGATACACAAATCATTGAACCAGGGGAAAAAATAGCTCAGGCAGTTTTGGTGCCCGTTATACATTGTGGAATTCAAGAGGTTTTTGAAGATACTTTAAATAAAGGTGGTCAACGAGGCGATGGAGGCTTCGGCTCAACAGGTAGGTGGTAATGGGAAAAGGTAAACGAAATAAAAAGAAGGCCGATTTGCAAAAAACAATGAATATGTTTAGCAAAATACCTAATAATTGCTTAAATTGTGGTGAAACTTTTGATAAAACTAATAAAGAGATGGTTCAAAAGTGGAGAGTTATTGTTAATAATGAACCAGCTTCCGTTAAACTTTATTGTCCAGATTGTTGGGAACAAGCCCAGGCTACACTAGAATATGTTAATAAACAACAAAAAGTTGAAGAAAAGACTGAACAAGATAAGCCTCAAGATGATTATGCCACATGGGCTTACAATTTAAACAAAACGAGGGAAAAATGAGAAAAGCTTTAAGTTTTGATGATGTTCTTTTAGAACCTCAATATTCTGATATTTTTAGTAGAAAGGATGTTGACTTAAGCGTTGATTTAGGAAGAGGTGTCGAACTAGAGCTTCCTATTATTTCTAGTCCGATGGACACCATAAGTGGTAAAGACATGGCAATTGCCATGATGTCTGCTGGGGGAATGGCTATTATACATCGATATAACACAATTGAAGAGCAAGTAGGAATTATCACAAAGGTTGTTGAAGAACGATTTCCTGCTAATATTGGTGCAGCAATCGGTATTACTGGAAATTATTTAGAAAGAGCAGATTTGCTTTATACAGCAGGAATAAAAATGCTTTGTATTGATGTTGCACACGGAGATCATACTCTCATGAGAGAAGCTTTGCAAACTCTTAAAAATAAATTTAATGATTCCGTACACATAATGGCTGGCAACGTTGCAACTTTAGAAGGATTTAATCGACTGGCTGATTGGGGTGCCGATAGTATTAGGGTTGGAATTGGGGGTGGTTCTATTTGTTCGACAAGAATCAAAACTGGGCATGGTATACCAACTTTTCAATCAATATTAGATTGCGCCAAATCTGATAGAGAAGCCAAACTTATTGCTGACGGTGGGATCAAAAATAGTGGAGACATAATAAAATCTATAGCGGCCGGCGCTGATGCAATTATAACTGGTTCTCTTTTAGCGGGTACCGACGAAACACCTGGGCCAATTGTACACGACGAAAAAGGAAATCAATATAAGTCATATAGAGGTATGGCATCAAGATCAGCCCAAGTAGATTGGCGTGGCAAATCTTCTTCGCCAGAAGGAGTATCAACACAGGTGATATACAAAGGCTCGGTAATTGATATTTTGTCTGACTTGGAAGGTGGTATACGTAGTGGCCTTTCTTATTCTGGTTCTATTGATTTGGATATTTTGAGGGCAAAGGCTAAATTTTTAACTCAAACAAATGCTGGCCAAAAAGAAAGTTGGACTCACATTTTGGAGCGCAATTAAAATGGTCACATATGGCAAGAGTGAAAAGAAAATTGTATTTTATGATACAGAAAAGAAACATGCTGATCTAAAAATACGCTTACATTATGATGGACTAACTCAAACGGACTTTTTTTGTGGTATTATAAATGGGTATATTGAGGGCGATGAAAATTTAATACTGTATATTAACAAGCTAAAAGAATCTTATGGAAAGCATGGCAGGGGAAGAAGGTTAGCCTCAAAAAAACTTCAAGAACTAGGCAAAGAAAATAAAAATAAATTTGCTTTAAGCGAGAAAGAGGTAGAAAATATATATGACACACTAGAGAAGGAGTATTCGGATATATGAGAAAGTGTATGATAGAGTGTATAAATAATGATAGTCCGTGTAAACAAAAAGAATGTAGACAGTGGCTTGATTATGAAGAAGATTTAAATTGTACTTTAATAACGGTTGAAAAACATGGAATGCTAACATTGCGAGAAGTCGCAGATAGAATGCAAGTTAGTTTTGTAAGAATTAAGCAAATACAAGATCGGGCAATTGAAAAATTAGCCAAAGCAATAAAGAAAACAAGAACTTAATTAAAATGGAACTTTTGATTTCATAATACTATTTACTTTAGCAATTTGTAATGACTTGGTATCATTTTACAGGAGATAAAAAATGAAAAACAGAGATTTATTAAGTGAAAACACTGTTCGTCGCTTTATGCAACTAGCAAATGTTGGCTCTATTGGTTTGAGTTCAAACCAGAAGCTTCATGAACAATTCCCAGAAGAAGAAGAAGAAGAAGAAAGAGGCCCAGATTTAGATGCGCCCGATGAGGCCCCTATGGCCGCGGCAGAACTTGAGCCTGAACTTGAGCCTGAGCTTGAGCCTGAGCTTGAGCCTGAGCTTGAGCCTGAGCTTGAGCCTGGCGCCGAAGAGGGCGTTGTAAAGGGTGAAGTGGCTGTTATGGATCTTGTTGATGCAATTGCTGATGCAATCACCACCGAAACAGGCGTGAAAGTAAAAGCAGAAGAGGCCGGCGGAGAAGAACTAGCTTTGGGTGGAGAAGAAGAGGAAGGTGAAGAAATGGAAGGTGGCGAAGAGTTGGGTATGGCTCCTGAATTGAGTGATGAAGAAATAATGGCTGAGAAATACATTCGCGACAAGGTACGCCAAGCTCTTGTTACGGAATCCAAGACTCATACAAAACAACCCTCTAAACTAGAAGAAAAAATAGCTACGCTTTATAATCATCGTATGAGACAGTTATCTAAGCCAGTATATGTAAAGGCAGAGGCCGATATCGTCAAAGAAGTTAGGACTGAAACTTTATCCAATGAAGTACAGCGCCGGGTTCTTTCGCGCATACTGGAAGATACAAAAAACAAATAGCTTGACATATCCTGTAGAATGAACTATTATAAAAGCCACATAAGTTATGTGGCTTTTGTTTTATGTAGAGGTAAAGAATGTATGAATTGTTATGGTTTTTTGGCGGTATTTTAACCTATAGACTACTCGCTTTTCTTCTTAACTACGGGTATCTGCTCATATTTGTAAAAGAAATTAACATGCTTGGCATGACTTTGTTGGCTTCTATTGTGGATGATCTGACTTTAATAAAGAAATTAAAATACAAAATATTGGAAGAAAGTAACATTGATGAAGAAAGTATCAAAATGTTTAAATTATCAGACGAGCAAATAATGGAAGCTTGGAAAGGGGTGGCAATATCAAAATTTACTGCGGTTTGGCCAAAAAAGTTTCATGCTGCTAGTACTCCCAAAACATGGGAAGAAGCAATGACTGCTGTTAATGATCATTATAAGGAGCAAATTTGGAAATGATTGGATATTTACTATGGAGGTCTTTGGAAAATGGCGAGATTTTTAAAAGTGAAAGAAAAAAGGCCCTTATTGCATTTGATGTTAGAACAGGATGAGGCTTTTAGGGTGGACAAAAACGTTATGTATGCGGAAAACGCATTTTTTATAAATTCACTAATTAATTGGTGTGCATTTAGAAGACGTAACAAAGATATAAGTTATGAACAATTCAAATCATATATGTTATTATTGGAAAAATATGTAAAAAAAGAGGTTGATCTTTTTTGGAAGGATGATATACTACATGTAAGAAAATTTGTGAGTCACAAAGAACAAGGAGAAAATGATGACGGCAACAATTTGGAAAGTTTCGAGCAAGAATGAAGAATCTCTCCGCTACAGATTGCAAATTGATAATATTCCTGGCAAGAGAGCGAGAAATGAGATTCAAAAAATAATGTCGGATTGGGATCCGGCGGGTCATGGGTATATAAAAGGTACCAATAAACTTACTTTGTTGTATACTCGTATGTTTGGGGATAAAAAAGTAATGTTGGATTGGGCTCGCCTATTTCCTTATGAACTTTATGAAGAATCTTCCCATGGTAATAAGAAAAAGCTTAAAACAAGCCACAAACCAGAAAAATCCAAATGAAATTTAAACTAAAAGAAAAAGAAGAGCCGGAAGAAGAATTAGAAGAATCAGAACACACTGGTTCTCCAATCATCATGCTGGATTCACCTAGGGAAGATAAAAAACTACGAAAAGTTAATATAGTTGGTGAAATCGAAGAAGAAAGAACTCCAGACATTTTATATTCCATGTGGCATTTTAAAGAGAATGGAATGTATATTGATGAAGAAAATGAAGAAATTCAATATGAACCATTTGAAGTTGTCATTTCCACTTATGGTGGAGCCGCCATGGAAATGTTTGCAATTTATGACGCCATGCGTATGATTCGCGAAGATTGTGAAGTTCAAACTTTGGGATTGGGAAAAGTAATGTCTGCTGGTGTGCTTTTACTAGCTGCAGGAACCAAAGGTCAGAGAAGGATTGGAAAGAATTGTCGTGTCATGATTCATAGCGTTATTGGTGGTCAACATGGGCCTGTATATAACCTTGAAAACGAATTTGAAGAAGTAAAATGGATTCAAGAACAATATATTAATGCTCTAATTGAAGAAACTGATATGACCAAAAGATATATAAAAAAATTGTTAGGAAGAAAAATGAATGTTTATTTAACAGCGCAAGAAGCAGTTGAACTGGGCATTGCTGATGAAATAGTTTAGGAGAAAACCATGGATAAGAATTTTTATAATACTGCTAGTGCATCAAAACTTGGTTGGGAACCAATTTGGTTTGGTGCTTTGGAGTTTGATGACAGACTTATAGAAAAGATCGAAGAGTTTCAAGAGGAACACGATTTAAAAGCAGATGGCCTATGTGGGCCCGCAACTTATAGGCGAATTGTGACTGCAAGACAAGCTCTAATGGAATTGACTTTAGATCAGTATGAATCTAAAATCAAGGATTTGGAAAATATAAAAAAGATCATATGTGGCGGCAAAGGCTTACCAATTAAATGGAATAAGGTTGTCAATTTAGTGGACTCTGGTAATTTGGAACTTCCCTCCAACTGTTACAGGTTGGTCACAAAAGAAAGAATTCCGACAATGATTGTTACTCATTGGGATGTTGCGCTTTCTGCTAGTTCTTGTTATAAAATTCTAAAAAATAAAGGAATATCTAGCCATTTTGCAATTGACAACGATGGCACAATTTATCAAATGGTCGATACTCAAAACATAGCTTGGCATGCTGGAAATAGAGGAGTTAATAATACTTCAATTGGTATTGATTTTAGTAATGCGTATTATACTAAATATCAAAAGTACTATGAGAAAAAGGGCTTTGGATCCCGCCCGGTGTTAGGTGATTCTAAAGTACATGGTAGAACTCTAAAGGAACATTTAGGCTACTACCCTGTGCAGATAGAGGCATATAAGGCTTTAGTCAAGTGTTTGAGTGAACACTATGACATTCCTTTGGTATGCCCACTGGATAATAATGGTGATCTATTGACTACCGTACACCCGCCCTCAAAAAAAGCCAATTGGCATGGCGTGGTTAGCCATTATAATTTGACTGATGGAAAAATTGATTGTGCAGGGCTTCCTTTAGAACAGATACTTAGCGAAATAAGGAACTAATTACTGGTATGGAAAATAAAGATTTAGATTCTCTCTTAATAGAACATTATGCCAAAAATAAAAAACAAGCCATCACTCCAAAATTATTATTTGAAATGATTGAGGAGGTAATGGATGGGCTAAAGACCGTACAATCAATAACAGAAAAGAGAAGCCCCGGAGCTAGTGAGGAAAAAGAGTTAACAATTATTATGCCAATCATTCGACTATCTGAAAAAGAATGGGGCAAGGAAGGCACAAAAGATAGAGAAATCTTAACCAATCTTTTGCAGAGAATTATTGCAAAAGGAAGAACTCTTTCTGAAAAAATTACAGCAATTAATGATTTCCTCACATCTCCTCCAATTGAGGGTGCTGAAATTTCAGAGATCTTAAGCCACATTGTCTTTTTGGACACCTTAACCAACATTCTTATACACTTCAACGCTTCTGCTGCTGGCTTTACCTTTGAAGGTTTTCTAGCTGCACTTCTAGAGGGCGAACAGGTGCCAGCAGGAACAGCCGGTATTCAGGATATTATTGATAACGAGAAGGCTCCAATCAGCTTAAAATTGTTAACGGAGTCTAGAGGTGGTGATATCCACGGAAGCTATGCTGATTTAATTTCTCACTTCACAGACCCAACAAAAGTTTCTCCTCTTGTGGCGGATCCGGAAACTGGAAAAATGATTGACAACCCTGACTACTTGGGACAATCTGGTGTTGGCGGTTCAATGAAATATATCATTGCTCTCAAAGAACTTTCCGGAGAAGGCTCAGATGAACTGGAGGGCAACATTAAATTTTATGAGTTTGACTTTAATGCAGAAACCTTTTTAGATGCGCTAATTCAAGGCCCCTCTAAGAATCATTCGCTTCTCTTATTACCTAAAAATTTGGGCGCAGAGTATAAAGTCGAAGCTGACTCAGTTGAAGAATTTAATCCTTTGGGCGCACCAGAAACCGATGAATATTTAAATCTTGGTAAAGATAGTAAAAAGGTCTACAATACTATGATGAGCGATATGACTCCTGCGGCAGCTTGGGAACTTTGGAAGACCGCTGAAATAAATAAAGATGAAGTGTGGGGCGGCGGCCCAAGATTGGGACAACCGAGATTAAAAATTGTACAAAGAGGAACAGATAAAATTTTATACATTCCCAGTGGTACAATCAGGGGAGCAGATCCTAGATTCAAAAAAGTGGCCGGCCTTTCAATGGAGGGTTATATGTCTTATGGTGAGTCGGTTAAACTTTTAAGGTATACTTTATCTAACAGCGAACAAGCTTTTTGGGATTTGATCGGCAAGACCACCGGCGCTGATCTTCAAAGCGGTGAAAGAGAAGAAACACAGTTTGTGGTAGCTAATAGATATTATAGGAAAGATTACGAAAATGGCGTTGGCTACTTGGGGCAAATTGGTGTTGGCAAGTCTGCAATTACAGAATTGGCAAATAAATATGCGGAAGTTCTACAGCAACAGATTTTTGATATCTTTGGGCTCGTACAAACTTTGAGCAGCCAGTTGAATAGCTATTTTGTTGGTGGCGATAAAGAACAGGGTCTTGAAGCAGCCAGAACTGCTGGAAGAATTGAAAAGGGCACTAGAAAATATCACAAAAAAGAACAAGAGAAATAATTCTTTACATTTCTACTAAAAACAATTATATTATATAACAACAAGAAAGGTATATATGTCACGAAAATATGATACGGTTCATCGCTTCGAGAAAAAACCCTCAAAGGAGTTGATGTGTTGGCTGATAATGTTGCTTCAACATTGGGCCCAAGAGGAAGAAACGTAATTATTCATCAAAAAGGTAAAAATCCTTTTATTACCAAAGATGGTGTTACTGTTGCAAGGTTTGTGGAATTAGAAGATCCCTTTGAAAATGCAGCCGCCCAAATCATTAAACAAGCAGCATCGCAAACAAATCAAGTTGCCGGAGATGGGACAACAACAGCAACAGTTATTGCTCGTTCTATTTTACAAAACGCACAAAAATATTTGGTTGCCGGCGTCTCTTCAATTGAACTTAAAAGAGGTATTGACAAGGCTGTAAAAGAGATAGTTAAAAATCTAGAGGAACAATCAAAACCCATTAGATCAAAAGAAGATATCGCTCATATTGCAATTATTTCAGCCAATAATGACAAAACTATAGGAGATCTTATAGCAACCGCAGTCGACAAAGTTGGCAAGGATGGCGCCATTACAGTTGAAGAGGCAAGGTCCGTTGAGACGGCCTTAGACGTACTTGAGGGCTTCCGTTTTGATTCCGGGTACTTGGCCACTGCCTTTGTCACTGACGAGCGCAGAGGGGCTCTGAGATACGAAAATCCATATATTTTAGTAACCGACCATTCAATTGATTCTCTTGAAGATATTTTGCCCGTATTAGAGGTTGTAGCCAGAGAAAACAGACCTTTTGTTATTGTTGCTGAAAATGTTGAAGGTCAGGCTTTGGCTGCGTTGATTATGAATTCATTACGTGGAACAATGAAAGTAGCCGCTGTTAAAGCACCAAGATATGGTGAGGAAAGAAAAAATATTCTAGAAGATTTATCTCTTTCTATTGGCGCAACTTTTGTTTCAAGAGAATCTGGTATGAGAATTCGTGATGCCAAGCTAGAACATCTAGGTACAGCTAAAACAATTGAGTCTCTTAAAAATCTCACAACAATTGTTGGAGGAAAAGGAGACCACGAAGTTGTCGAAGATCGCATTGAATCTTTAAAAGAGTTGATAATACAAACTGATTCAGTTTATGAATGTGAAAAAGTTCAAGAAAGAATTACTAGACTAGCTAGCGGTATTGCGGTTGTTTATGTTGGTGGTTTAACTGAAGTGGAAATGATTGAGCGCAAACATCGAATTGAAGATGCACTAGAAGCAGTTAAGGCCGCGCAAGAAGAAGGAGTTGTCCCAGGAGGTGGAGTTGCTTTGATCCGTGCAATTAAAAACTTGATTGTAGAGACTGAGAATGAAGAACAAAAGCTTGGTGTAGATATTGTTGTTAATTCTGTTAAGGAACCTTTAAAACAAATGGCTTGTAATGCAGGAAAATCTGCAGACCTCATATTAGACTTGGTTGAAAATCAGACTTGTGAGACACATGGTTATGATTTTGTAACAGATAGTGTTGTTGATATGTTTGAAGTTGGCGTAATTGATCCAGTAAAAGTTACAAAAAATGCGTTAATAAATGCAGCTTCTGCTGCCTCTGTACTAATTACTACTGATTATGCGATTGTTGAATAGTTGAGCGGGAGAAACATTTTCATGCCAAACGAACCACTAAGTGAAACGCAATGCCTATCAGTCAATATTGCTGAACTCGGCGCAAAAATTGAAATGCTCTTGGAAAGACAAGAGGAAATGGCAGAAAATGTAGCAAAAATTAAAGAAGCTATTTACAATCCAGATCAGGGTTTGTATGCTAGGTTACGCGAATTAGAAAATTGGAAACAAACCTATTCCCGCCTTCAGTGGATAATCGTCACAGGTCTTGTAGCTCTTACAACTGGTGCTCTTTGGAATGTTATTATTAGTAGTTAAAAAAAAGCTTGAAATAATGGTTCAAACATTGTATAATTATGCTTGAGTAAAAACTATCGAGGAGCATACATGCAATACGTAAAAATAAGCTATTCTATCGACATGGAGGAGATACCGGCAAAAATTTTGTCACTCCTCTCGGAAATAGAGAAATTAAACTCATCTTGCCCTAAGAAACTAAAGAAAATTACTAATCTTGTTGAGGAGACCGGCGATCTTCCTACTACCTTAAAAGAACTTGATCAACTAAGGGGCGATCTTTATAAAATAGATGTTCGACTAGCAGATTGTTATCAAATGTTGCGTAGCTATCAAAAAGCTATGATTATTGAAGATGATGTGCCACCCGAAGAAGAGGTAGATTTCGAATCACATGAATCCGGGCCATATGAATATGATCGAAGTATGCAAGAGCAAGTAAAAAAGAAAGTTACAGACGAAGCGGTGGCTCTGATGAAGGAACAAATGGAAAAAATGACTTCATCGTGGGAAGCTTCAAAAGCCAGCACCGATTATGCACAAAACTTGGCCATGAGTCAACTTCCACCAGATGTGTTATCACAAATGACAGGTGAACAATCTGGTCAAGCAGAAATTATGAAATCTATGATGGAAAAAATGATGTCTGGACAAGGCGGTAATACATCTAAAGGAAATAAATAATGGTTGTAAAACTGGTAGAAGTTTATGAAAATAAATTTGATTCGTTTGATTCAAGAGAACTGGGTACTAAGAATTATTCTCTAAGGGAAGTTTTTGTTAACCCAAAACATGTTGTAATGCTACGCCCGAATCACATATTTGGTGAAAAAAACAGTGAAACAAAATTGCCAGAAGGTTTGCATGCAGCGCAAGAGTATACTACAATATATATTAATAGAGGTCATTCCGGAATGGAAATTGTAGTGGTTGGTGAACCCTCTGTTATCGAAGAGAAGTTGCGAACTACTAGCAAAAAGGTTTTGAAAGGATGAAAAGTTCTTATCATTTATATATTGAAACAGGCTGTTCGTTTTGTGATAAAGCAATTGAATTGCTGGATAAGCACAAATTGGAATATGTTATTAACATTATGGATTGTAACGAAGAGCTTTTATTGGAAACAAAAAAGAAATATAGTTGGGAAACTGTACCAATGATTCTTGAGATATCGGAAACAAAAGGTTTCCATTTTATTGGTGGTTATGCTGAATTGTGTACACACTTCGGAGAAAACAATGATTGAGTGCAAACTGCGACCCAGACCAGAATTTGGTACTGTACTTAAAAGTTATAAATCCAATAAGAAAAAGCTCGGGAGATATCATAGTTCTTACTTCCATGATGTGAGTGGATATGGCAAAAGTAAATGGATTGTTCTTGCAGAAATTGATATAATTGACAAAAAGGACAAAATTACCTTAGAAAACCATCAGACTCTTGCTAAAGACTGCATAGAATATTTAAATCAGTTGCCTATCAAAAAAAGAAAGACAAGGAAAAAACAAACTCCTTTATATGGCAATTTAGAACTTTATCGAAGTTATTATAGAGAAGATAAATCTGGTCCCCACATTATGGTTATGTTGATAACAGATCAGAAAAAAAATAAGCATTTTTGGGGCACCGGAGTAGCTGGAGGCTCTCGTGCAAGAAAAAGAAAGACAAAAACTACGAAAACATATTGAGGACGTGGAAATATACTTAGAAGATGTAAAAAATATTGTAGTAATCTTTGATCGCAAAGTCGGCAATACTTATTGTGGTAATGTGATAACTATAAACAATTGTCAACATTTACGATATCAACTGCACACCCTGCTTCATGAAGCTGGCCATGCTTTGATTAGAGGTAATAAGAAAAGGTTCGAACAAAAATTTCCAGGCTTACAAAAAAGAAGAAATAGCAAAAGCTTCAAACTGGATACTTTAAAAGAAGAATTTGAAGCTTGGGATAAAGGTTTTAAATTAGCAAAGAGATTGGATATTATACTAGATGAAAAACAGTGGAAACGACATAGCGAACAATGCTTACATGAATATGTAAAGTGGGTAACAGGTGAGTAAAGAAGAAGCTTTTGGTTGTCCAAAAAAGCTCGTTGATGTTGTGATCAGTGATGCAGAGAAACTAAGCAAGTGGGTATGCGAATTGATTCGTGAACGTAGTGGAAAAGAATATGATTGTGTATGGAATAATTATCACTCTGTGATTACTGTGTTGTGTGAGTATTATGTTAGTACTATGAGCTTGTTACATTATTTAAAGGAGATGAAAAAAGTACAAAAACTTCATGTGCTAGAAGATGGTACTAAATATTTTATTCTTTCTCCACCAGACTTAAGTCTGGTGTCTAGTTTGATGGCAACAATGAGATTTTGTGAAGAAGAGCTATCAAGAGCATACAATATATCTCTTCAAACACATTGAAACTATTTAATATATGAAGAACAAAGAGGCAAAAAAAGTGAAAGAAGAAACACCCAATGTGGAAACAAGCACAACAACAGAAAATTTAATCCCCAAGGCACCTCCGAAATTAGCTCCAAGGGGTATTAGAACTTTTACTGTTTTTCGTGATTCCGATGAAACAAGTGTGTCTGGCGCAGGCGTTGTTATTGAAGGCGTCGAATTGGCAACTGGTCAATGTATTGTCCATTGGCTTTATCCACCACCACGAGGAGGGGTTGCTATATTTGAATCCTTGGATGATTTTATTAAAGTCCATATCAAACCTCACCCTTCAAACAATACGATAATTACCTTCCAAGATGGCGAGCAATTGAAGTTCGGTGATGTCAATAAAGAATTGGAGGAAGAGTAATAATGGATCGAAAAACATTTTAAGTAAATAAATTTGAGTTGTGGGTCTGATTGGGCATCAAGTTTTTCTTGATGCCCTTTCTTTTATATAAAACAGGAACTAATTATTGATGTATAATTGTAACCTGCGAGGCACTTTAGATATGTTTAGAATACTATTGCTGGCAATTCTTTTTATTCTTCCAGCCACAATCTTGACTAATCCACCTAAATCAAAATTTTATGACTTTGATGAACAGGTAATCGATGGAGAAATAAAAAAGCCAACAGCACTTTACACGAATGCGAGACAGAAAATAAAATTTGAAAGATTGTTGAAATTTAAGAAGTCTTTCATTCCAGATTTGCTGGAAACTTCTAAAGAAAAGACGTTTAAATAAAAGGTACGCAGCATGAAAATAAATAAATTGTTTGAGAACTGGAATAGCTTTCTCAATGAATCAAATAAAAATAAAGAACAAAAAGTAATTTACGAGATCAGCGATCAAGCGCATGATATGATGGCAAATTACTTGGGCGGCGAAGTCTATATTGATGACCTTCGGTTTACAAATTTATTTGGTGATAAGCTTCGCATGATAAAGGAACTGAAGACAAAGGGCGCCGGCCCTCGCTCAGACCTTGTTCATTTTTTTGAAAACAACGGATGGGAAATCACTATAGAACCAAGAGAGGTTCAGATAAAAAAAACGAGAAGAATGCCGGATGGTTCCGAGCAAAGGGTTGCTAGCACAGAAACTCGAAATGATGTATTCGTCACCAAAAAGTTTGAGGTTGACCCCGAAAAAGTTGCAAGTTTTACCAAAGGGGACAGGGGCCCAAGAGATCAAGTAAGAAAAATAAAGCTTGGCAAAATGCTGAATAAATTAGCTAAAAGCAAACTATTAGATAGTGACCTTTCATATGAAGACAGAACTCAACACTGGACAAGAATAGAAACCCCGCAAGGGCCCTACCTTCAAGCAGAGTTTCCAAATATTAGAGAACACCACATAGGAGAACAGGAGTATTCCGAGGAATTGGAATCCAGTGACAACAAAATGAATTTGTGGAATGAATACTGGAACAAAAAATCAGCTTATTTTTCCGAGAAGCCAGAGGAGTTAACAGCGAAAGAGAAAAAGTATGTGATTTTCTCTAGAGATCCCATAGATGTGATAAGGATGAGCGATTGGAGTCACATAGATTCTTGTCATACTGAAGGAAAATCACATTTTCATTGTGCAGTAAAAGAGGCAAGAAATTCAGGCTTTGTCGCTTATTTGGTTGATGAAGATAGTTTTGATAACGAAATCATGCGACATGCTGACGACGAGGATAGTCCACAGGACGCTTTGAGTTCCTTTGATGGTGAAGAGATATTTAGCGATAGTGAAAGAAACGTTTCTGGGATAAAACCCACTGCAAGACTCCGCGTAAGACGCTATGTAAATTATGAAGATGATGTTGAATTGGCAGTACCTGAAACTAGAGTATACGGTGATAAGCTTCCCGGTTTTTATACAGCAGTAAAAAGCTGGCTACACGATAATCAAGAAGACCCAGAAAAGATAGTTGATCCAAATAGAGATGACGTGGAGGCCGCAAACTACATGCACGAGTTCTATCTTACTGGAGGCTCATACGAAGACAATAGCGCTAGTGACCTTTGGAACAAATATTTCAATACAGATATATTTACGGGCAACGTAGAACATGATGATGAGGGAGATCCCGAAGATCAATATGAGAATATGGGTCAAGCTGCGGAATACGAGAGGAGAACTCAGGAGCTTAATGATTATGCGAACCAGAACCTAAATCACATCAGCGCTGGTTCCGATGTTGATGATCACGGCTTCGGAGAAAACCCTTATATATCTTTTTGGGCAGCCGGCCGCATTGAATTTCCAGCCCATGAAAGAGCACCAAACGAAGACCCAGAGTTTGAGGGTAAATATGCTGAATTACCAGATTGGTCGTGGAGCAATACAGATACTGAAATTGCAGATGAAATCAAAGAGGACTTGGATAATAGATATTTTGATACTCCTCAACTTGCATATGATAGCGACGGTCTAGAAATAGAAGAGACAGGAGTTGAGGACTCCGTAAGGGTTGGGTTAAGATTTAGTAGCGACGATTATGATCCTGACCCAGACGGATATGAGAACTTCATTGACAATCTAGAACACTGGGACCAAAACTGGGTTGAAGTCAAAAAGATAATAAAGTCAGTATTAAGAAAACATGGAATCTTACAAAAAACAGCAGTTCAGATTTATGCTACTGCTGAAAGAGAATTTAAACATTTTGACATTGATGAAGTCGCTGACGGTTATGAAGTGGAACAAACTGATTGGGTTGAAGTTGGCACTGCTTTGAACCTACCCGCTTCAATGGTAAAAATAGTTGGCGATAAGTGGAATCGAAGCAGCCCCGGAGGCGGATCCTCTTATACTATTGAGTGGGTTGACATTAGCAATGAATTGCTTGACGGCACAATTTCCCAATTAATTGGAAAAATCCGAGACAAAGAAAAACAAACTAGTCTTGATTTAAATGAGGCGAGAAGTAGGGCTGGATTACATCAGGGGCAATTTAGAATACTAAAAGACGTACTTAGAAAAGGATTCAAGATGTGGCTTGACCCAGTAGAGGAAAAGATTTCCGGTACCGGCAACGGCGGCGGAACTAGGGCCTTTTCTCAAGAAGATTATAAGCTAGGCAATTATAAAATAAGAATGAAGATGAGGTTCGATCTCCCTGATGATTTGCCCAAAGAGATGTTGGAATACTTTCTTATGCTCATTGATTATATTGATGATAACATGGAATGGATAGCACAAAGGGTTGACGCCATATTACAGGACTATAACATCAAATATGTGAGACATATAAAAGCCCAAATTGAAGCTGATCAACTTTGGAGAGATGAATTTATGCCCGACTTGGAAAAGAGAATGGCGGTAGCTGGAAAAGAAATGGCACAAACAGTAAGTTTTTGGCAATCATTGATTCCCAAAGATACACTAGAAGACCAGACTCAGCAATTTATTCGCGAATGGATAAACGAGGAGTCAGGATATCAAGATTACATGACAACAAACCACACCCGCGCAAAAGAAAGCTTGGAGACATGGGGAGAGGGCGAGGTATTACCCGATACGGCCAAACACTACGTTAAAAGTTTTAAAGAAAGTGTCGATAACTGGGAACGTTCTAAACCAATTCGAGATAAAATTAATACCATGGTGACGGAGATGATGAAAGCTTTGGGAGAAATGGCCTCTGGTAAGTTGGACTGGCCGATTGCTTACGAAAAGATTGTTGGTATTGATACCAACGCTCAAGACACTCGTCCTATGAAGCGACGGGCCCTTCTTGGAGAGTTGTTTGCCATGTACAAAGATGTGGCTCTTAGAGGGATGAGGAGCGAAGAAGAGCCCGAATTTGGCGACTACAAGGTAAGACAGTTGGCTAGAACCAGAGCATTCCTCAAGCGGTATGAAAGGAAAGTGGCTAGTCTTGAAGCAGGAGAAGCGGAGAAAGACATAGCAGACGAAGTAGATGCGCTGAGACAAAGCGCAGAAGTTTCTTTCAAATATAGATTCGAACAGAGAATGAACACCAGCGCAGTCGAGTTGGATGTCAAAAGAGCAGAGCACCTGTTGGAATATATTGTTGATAATCAAATTAAAGCAGAAAATGATTTGCCTAGAAGGTATCTTTTACAATTAAACTATTTAAGAGGGTTATATCGAGATTTTCATGGCCACCCCGCGTCCTACATGATTCCAGAAATGGAGAAGCTGCACCATCACCAATTCATTGGCAAATTAGATCGCATGGTTGCTTATCTCAATAAAGCGTTTGAGGCGGGTACGGCAGACTATGAGTCGGTGTTCACGCGACCGGAATTAAAGCGAGGCGGCGAAGGTCTACACGCATTGAAAC
>Ga0114905_1000630_pt1 | contig 21524 bp, 25 predicted proteins | sample MalvireepMed_b05_FD_83499 | JGI IMG/M metagenome (GOLD analysis project Ga0114905, IMG submission 83499) | Marine viral communities from the Global Malaspina Expedition - Malaspina viral metaG DeepMed_b05 | ecosystem: Environmental > Aquatic > Marine > Oceanic | place: Mediterranean Sea...
ATAGGCATGTCAGTCTCTGATTCCATCGAACCCCCCTTTTTAATACAAGTGATTGAGGGGGCGTAGAAAAACCTCTACACCCCCCCAACCAAATGTCTACTAGCTTGCGGCCAAGTCTGCAATCTTGGCCTGAACAAAGATGTTCTTACAACGCATCTCAGCCATGGTGTAAAGCAAGCCACGAACCACTAGCGCATTAGCTGCGAAGTAGTCACGGTTCTCTACGTACTGAGTAGGTTGAGCCACTGCAATCTCCAAGTAATCTGTGTCTAGAACGTAAACGTTCGTACCTAACACAGCATCGTTGGTAGCAACGGACTTCGGAACATCAGCGTCAGGTAGAATCGGGATACCCTGGTAGGTAGCCAACACAAGTCCAGTACGAGTGCCTGGGAATGTACGCTCGGAGCCCACACCCACCTGATACTCCTCCTGTCCCATGTACCGCTGATTGGAGCTAAGCAATCGCTCCAAATTGAAGTACTGGTCATGGCCTAGCAAGATAAGCTTAGGCTCACCACCGTTCTCCCTAATCTTCTGAATAGCGGTGTCGAGGAGGGTCAGGGTCAGCGACCTGCTCGTACCACTGTTATATGATACACTAGCGCCAGCATTCCACTGACCAGCTACCCTATCAGAAAGAGTTAGGTCATAAGCCCTAACCTCCGACCCGCCTGAGACACCACCGACAACCATGCCGTCTTCGGCAACGATGTCGTCAATTGAAGTAAGACCAGCCCTACTATAAATAGATGCGGAGTCTCCGTTTGCGAAAGCAGTAGCAACATCTATAGTAACCACACCAGTAGATGTGTTCACTCCAGTAACTGCGAAGCCAGCAGTATTAGCCTGCGAGCCGCTGATATTTCCGGTAACTTTGTCTCCGACCTTAAAATGTTTTGCAATTGCTGCAGGTACATTGAAAGTTGTAGTGCTTCCACCTGAGCATAGATATGCGGAACCTGCAAGAAGTTCCTCGTTAATTTCCTTAACATGGTCAAGCTGTGCGTTCTCATTCTCCAACGCCAGCACATCCCCAACACCACCTTCCAACTGCGCTGCGAAGACTGACTTCACGGAAGCGCCGAAGGTCGTGGAAACGATACGAGGCAAGCTCGATACCGTCTCGATGCTAGAAATGTCCACGGGAGGAAGCGTACCGGTCTCTGTCACAGGTCGGGAACGCCCCGAACCTCTGTCAGTCCTAACACGCCAACCAGCCGTGTTGCCCCAGACAACCCTGGGAACAGCGTTGAAGAAACGAGTCTGGTTATTCAACGCTTGCCAAACCTTGCGCCCATACGTCGCATCAAAAATACCAGACGAACCTGTGGTATCCACAGTGAAAGCGGTTCCAGAGAAAGCATCTTTCTTTAAGAAATCACTCCCAAATGCACTTTGATACAGTCCGCGTTGAGCCTGAGCCAAATATTCTGATAGAGATGGATTAGCCATTACTCATTCCTCCTAAATTAATTCTTTGTTTTCTGACTACCTGCCAACAAGTTCACGGGGCAATCCTTCTGTATTACCCTTTTCAATGTTGACCTGTAAGTCACGTAGTTCCTTGTAGGACAAGGTGGTCAACTGGTCAATCATATCGCCCTGAGCCGCTTGCTTCTTAATGGGAGTCGTTCCGTCAACCCCTAATGGGTTAGTCTGTGTGGGACGCTGTAGACCGTTGTCCTCACGGAAGCCCATCTTCCGAAGCCTTGATTCAGTTTCACCTTTAATGGACTTCGACATGTTAGCCTCATACGCAGCAACCTGTTTCTTCAAAGCATCAAGCTGCTTAGCCAAAGACTTCTCTGCGTCGTCCTCGTCATCCTCCTCGTGTACCTTCTCCACCTCCTCATCTTCCTCATCGGCCTCTCCATTCCCTTCTTTAGACACGTCCTCTTCATCCTCTTCCTCGCTATCCTCTGCTTTATATCGCATCCCGCCCTTCTTCTCATCAACGGGATACTCTTCTGCCTTGTCATCTTCCTCTGCCTTCATAAATGCTTTTACCATAGCCTGAATGGTAGCTTGCTGGTCAGAAATATTGGTCTTGATGGGGGCTGGTTTCTCAGAATCATCCGCACCACTCTTGCCTGTCTTAGCAGCGGGACGTACCTTCTCACCATCCACATCCAAACCCGCATCCCCGTCCTTTAAAATGCCAGCGACCTCTGAAGCAATCTCCTTAATCAAAGAGCTTCTGTCAGCAGCAGCCTCTTCTTGCTCCTGCTTAGCTAGAAGGAACTCTTCGTCTCTAGACAATCGTCCGTCCATCTTCGCCAAAACCTCGGCGACAGCGGACAACGCAAGACTATTACCCTCTAACTGCTTCTCGATCCGTTCCATCGTTTGGTCTGCCATTATATACCCTCCCTTACTGTAAGTAATTTCGTTCCAAATTACCGACAGAAAGGTTGGTCTAAGCCACCTCCGACCTTCCTATTAGCAATCATTGTATATAGCCCAAGGCTATACGTTCATATTATACTACGTTTCGGCTAAAACTCTGAATAGATGAGTAGTTTATAATATAAATTACTCAGGAATCCCTAACGTAACTAGTTTAATCATCTCATTTCGAAAATCATATAACGGAATTTGCGCTAGTTTCTTTATTTTTTCACACTGATTTCCTTCGGGCATAGAGGCTTCTAATAAGTCAAGAATTTTACCAACCATTCTAGAATGCTTAGCGATTACATATTCCTGTTCTGGTGTGATTTTATTAACATCTACCATAACATCCTCCTTTTCTAATGCTAAACTTTATATAGTATCTGTTGTTAGATACTTCTGAAGCCCTCCTGTTGTAGAGAGTGTGCTTATCAATAAAGATTTCAATGACCTTCCTAAAAAGTGTCGTCCTCCTGAAGAAGTGGTGGTCTTAAATATCCTCCATTGTCCGTCTGGCATTTGCACAGGTTTTCCTGTCGTATATGTTTTTGTGTGAGCCGCTACCCTGACCCTTCCTTTTTTCGTTTTTCGAATATGAGCAGGCACTTTCTGAACCCATGGCTCAGCCGCACTTGCTGTGTCCTGACCTCCTACCTCTATTCTATTGGCATAAGGAGCAGAATAAGTGATTTCAAATCCCTCCGTCGGAAAGGCTATAGAACCAGAACTTTTTAAATTACCCGTAACCACTGGTACCCTTCTTTGTGATTCCACAAAGACCGAGTTTCCTAGACGGTTGATTCCAGCAGTAATTAATTGTTCTAATTGAGCCTGTTGCTCAGAAGTCCAATTCATAGCCTTTCCTCCTAATTTTTATTATACTTCAAAGGTTGGGCTTTTAACCATATCTATCCATACATTAGGTAACACATCTACAAATTTACTAGGCACTGTATCATATCTATTAAGATATATGGTTTCCTTTCCTATGTACCCATACTTAGGGTGCCAATAAGTAACGATTTGTTGGGGCTTCGTTATAACCGCTAGGCGTTGTAATGCGAACTCGTCTCCACCCTTCATGCATCCGCAAATTAAAGCGTGCCCAGTTCCTATATCTAATTCATCCGTTCGATGAAAATGGCCCATCATTACAGAATCAAAGGAAGCGGGAAGAATGTTGGGGTCAACTAGTTCATTATGAATATCTCCTGCCTCTACTTCCAAACCTTTTCTATACTGTAAAACTGACCTTAGCGAAGTAAGGACTCTTGAGATGGTCGCAAGGGAACCTCCGCCTGAGGCACTGTCTCCATGCATAATTAGGATATTCCGATTAAAAACTTGAAAGGTATTAATGAAACTCTTCTTAATGTCAAACCGAATGTTTGTCTGTTTTTGACAAAAGGCCGCAACCCATTGGTACAAAAGGAAATCCCAATCCATATACTTATCTTTCATTGGGGGCTTCCTAGTCATACGCCCATGATTTCCTACAACACACGGAACGCTGATAGTTTCGAAATTAGGAGCCAATACCATCAAAGCTTGAGCGATTAAGTTCGCTCCCCTAATCATTTGTTGCATACAGTTAGCTAAGTTCGTATTGGATAGTTCCTCATGAATGTCTCCGCTAATCATATCTCCCAACATCGGAATAACTAAGTCATTGATAGGAACTGCTTCACGTCTAAGTTGGACTAGATTCAATACTTGTGTCGTCCAACCCGATAATCGTTTGTCAAAAATCTCAAAATTATACGAATTTAGCCCAGCCATCTGTTCATAATCAATATATTCTCCTATATGAGTATCACATAAAGGAGCAACCACTGTCTGAACAGACCCTCCTTTCTGTTTCCCACTAGGTTTCCGTATCTCATTAGTTGGTATCTTTTCGAAAGCAGGGGTGAATTGCTTAATGGCATCCACAAGAAGATTCTGTTTTGCAGTATCCTTTAAAGAGGACTCGTATAATTTCTTATAGTATGAAGATTCTGCCTTAAAGGTCGCTAACTTTTTATCGAGTTTGATTCTATCGTCTAATGAATCCAGAACAATGTCCTCTGGATTAATGTTTTCTATGGAGACCTCTTTGTCGTACCATCGCATTATGGTAGTACGATGAACGTCTATTCCATATTCCTGTTGAAGAAATTGTGCTAGTTCCGTCCATCCCGCTCCCGCTAACCTTTTCTTTATTAACTCTGGCTTTGCTGTCTCTGGTATCATGGATTGCCCTCCTTAATGCTATGCTATTCCCACACATCAAACAAGATAAATCGCCCTCCTCATCAACATACAAAGAACCACTCTCACATCTAGGGCATAAATCATGATGTAATCTCATCTTATGTGTCGCTTTCAAGCGCTTTCTCAAACCGTTTACTGAAAGGTAACTTCTTTTTCTCTGGCTCATTTCTGGTTTCATCAGACTCTAACTTATCTTTCTTTCCTCCCATATGCAATGAATCCCAATCTTTTCCTGCACTGGCCCATGCCGAATTCATTATACGCTTCTGTTCTTTCATCGTCATATTTTGTTCGGAAACCAAACTTGGGTCGTCTGGGATGTCGGTTTCCCGTTCAACCACTTGCGGTGGGTCGTCTTGCGTTGATTTAGAGTGAGGCGGTGTCTGCTTTTTCGCATCTTCCTTACGTAACTCCAGTTTAATTTCATTCAGCATGTTTGTCAAGGCCGTTACTGAAGATTTAATCATTTTCTTTTCTGGAGAATTATCAGTAATGAATTGTCCAAGACGTTCTATTCCTGTTTTCTTTTTAGAAACCTTTTTATCTTTACCGTTTCCTCCATGTGTTGGTGTAAAAACACCAGCATTTGTGGAGGTAAACACTGTACCTCCGCCTGCTAAGGCACCCCCACCGTCTCCACCTCCATCTTCTTTTTGAAATGCTTTCTGTAATCGTTGAACAGAGGGACTTCGTTGAAGATGGTCAATAGGGTGTTCACCTTGAAGCATTTCATTCTGTTCCCATTTATTACACCACATGTCTCCATGTATAAATCCTATTACTAAATGGCAGGCACCGCCATCCTTCCAATACATACAGGTGTCACATTGTTCTCCCTTCTGAATTTGCTCAGGGGTAGCGAGATTATAGTTTACATCCCATTTAAGGAACTGTTGTTCTTTTCTAAGTTCTCTGTGTGGCCCCGATACGCCGCCATGACTAGGTGGGTATTCAGTGGACTGTCCCTTTTTCCTAGGGAGTTCGTGATCAGGTTTTAGAGGAAGTAAATGGTCAGGAAGTCTGGGCCTAACGCCCTCTACCCTTGCTCCAACTGAAATCTTGCTCAGTTGTTTAGAAGCAAAATCTTCCAATTGCTCTTCAGTCATATCGGTTTGCGTAGCTTTCCCCGCTCGTTTACGAGCTAGTTCAGCCCCCATAAACTTTCTCTGTTTTTCGGATTTAGCTGGCATTACAATCCTTCACGCTCTTCGTCTTCATCAATCACATCACCTGTGTACGGTTCTCCTTGTACATTCTTACGGTCTTTACGGTACCTATTAGTCTGTGTAGGCGCATAAGAAATGCCGGGTTGACGTAATGTCGGTTTAAATACAGCCTTTTGGACGTGTACATGTGTCCCTAAGTCAGCAACATAATCAATCCCATTGTCAATAAACCACATTTGTTTTCCGTCTGGCGTTACTTGTTTAATTACTGGGGTCGTAAAACCTTGTTCCATTATTTGCTCTATCCAAGTTTTTGGAGCTTCGTATTGTTTTAAGACTCTTTTGTTAACGCCCTTAGGAGGTCGGCCAGGTAACCCCTTAATACCCCAGAACCGTTTCTCCCCCTTCCGTTCTCTGTCCTCAGCCCATTCATCAATGTCTCGTTCTTCATTTGGCCCTTTAGTATGCCAATCAGATTGTGGGTATGCCCCTTGGTTCTTTCTCAAGAAAGACTCGTTTACAAATCCCTCAGCATCCAGTGAATTCATGCTACTCCTCTCCCCCTGCTTCCTCTTTACCCTCTTCACCTTCTTCTGCATCACCTCCTGCATCAGCCTGTTGAGCCATCTGTTCCTGTTGTGCAATCTGCTGTTCTAAGGCCATTGCTTGTTGTTCACCTTGAATCTGGGCTGTAGACACGGCCTCTCCGTCTATGGTAAACAGAGCGTCCTCCATCAGAACTCCGCCTTCCTTAAGTTTAATGGTAAAACCCATCTGGTTCAATTGGTTCGCAATTGCAACTCTTTGTTGGGAGAAGCTTATACGAGTGGCTTCTGCTTTCTCTTCAGGCACCGCCAACGACAAATTCCAATCAGTAATTCCGAAAGCCTCTAATAACTCAGGGAATATCTTTTCGTGGAACAATCTCTGGTCACCTTCAACCACTCGACTCATTACAACTAACTGTTGTGTTTGGGTTGACAGCCCACCAAAGGCTTCTGGTGCGCCTTGCCATGCGGGTGTAACTCCCCACATAGCCGCAACCCTTTCCCTAATTTCCTCCCGTATTGGTAAATAGTCCATTTCTTGTAGTGTGTGAAAAAGACGTACCATGTCTACACGTCCACGATTATTTTTAGCAGAGACTGCTACCATCGGGACAAAGTTAGGGTCAAGTCTAGTTTGGGCAGCTAAGTTAGCTCTTTCTCTCCTCAAGCTTTCTGGGTCATCTGTGAAGACCATTAACATAGATGCTGGCATTTTTCGTTCAAAGAAATACCTATATAGATTTTTGTCCATACCAATTAGCGTTAACGATTTCTCGAAGACCGTTAAAATGGGTGACCAGCCGTAAGTTTCCGACGGGGAAAATTTAGACACATGGATAATTTCTGAATCAAAGAAATAAATATGTTTATTCCTGTGATAATATTTATACATAACAGGCAACATAGTCTGTTTACAATCGGGTTGAGGGCAAATAGTGGAGGTTTCCTGTATATCTTCTCTATGAATTGGGCACATGAAGTGGAAATTTTTAGGAAGTCCCTGCTGATCTAAGTCAAACTCGACCAATGCTGGGTTTAATCGCCTAATTTCTCGTACTTTAGAACGTAAGTTTCCGCCTTCCCCGGCTTTATATTCCTTAGCTAGATATAGAAAACCATCATCAATGGAGTTAACGTCAAAATGAAACTGGCGCAAGACCTCTTCAAGGCTTTGGTCAAACACATTACAATCTTTCATGATACTCTTAAAGAGGTCTAGTTGACTTTCGTCAGCTTTCGCACCTTTCGGCTTCCATTCAAAACCCCTTCGAAAGACCTCACTAGTAATATGATTTAAAGGCCCTCGTATTTCCTCTACAGACATAGCAATGGTCTGCAAATCCATTACAAGCTGTTGTCTGTACGCCATTTGATGGCGTACCCACGTATTTACTACGTGGTCTAAGCCAATAGTAGGAGCCTGTCCTGTATCACCAGCAGATTTCATCATCTGTAACATATCAATCTGGCTATTTAGGTTAGCCATCTGCTGAGCGAATACCGGTACTTCTGGTAAATACTCTGAAATTTTCATAGGGGCTTCCTCACTTTAAATTTCCATAACTATTCTACTAACTTTCTAGCAATTAATCTACTTTCGTAGTTAAATTCGCTACATCGGACATTGCCGCCAGTTTAAGAATTGACTCCATAGCTCTTTCTTTTAGAACATAATCCTCTGTTGAATTAATTCGTTTTTGAAGTTTTTCTATTTCTAAATCTTTAGTAAGCATTTCTTCCCTTAATGCATGAATGGCTTGATCTTTATCCAATAGAGCCGCCTCATGTTCTGCTTCTCCAGTTCCGAACGTAGCGTTTTCTAAAATTCCTGTGCGACCCGCTTCCTTAATAAGCGCGATGAACGCTCCCTCTGTTAATACCGTAACGGCTGGACTATCATCTGGAACCTCGTCTTCTATCTGTAAAGCCGTTAGTGCGTCGTTCCACGTATCTAAAACTCTCCATGTATTCGTTACATCATCCTTTGACGCTACATATTGATGGTCTCTTCCCCTCAACAAGTTTCCCATTGACATTTCTTTTCTCCTTTACAATACTGAACTATTATATTATACCTTTGTTTATGCGATTACACAAGCACTCCATCCACATGACTTACATACTTCACATCCAGACTCCATAACAATGTACGGATTATCGCAGCAAGCCTCACTCGATATCAGAGAGTCTTCAAGCCCGTTGCCTTTTACCATGACTTCCTGTTCTCGGCTTCCTGCCCTATAAACAGTGATTCCCTTACACGCACTCTTCCACGCCAATAAATAAGCATTTTCTACATCCTCAACCGTAGCTGTATTAGGAAAATTAATGGTCTTCGAAATTCCAGAATCCACTGACTTTTGGAATGCTGCTTGCATTGCGACATGCGCTTGAGGTGAAATTTCTGGAGCCGTCACATATACCTTCTTTGCCCAATCAGGTACATCAGAGCGTGTTTGTAATGAACCGCCGTTAGCCAAATAATCCATTAAACCTTCGGAATAAAATTTATGCTTCCTCGCATCCTGTTCAAAATACTTATTGACATAGTTGAGTGTCTTACCTTCCATAATATTTTGTTTAGTCCACGCCAATGCAAAAGTAGGCTCAATACCACTTGACGTATCTGAAATCATAGAAATCGTTCCGGTAGGTGCGACGGTCAAACGACAATGATTCCTGTAAGGCTCCTCAATAGTAAAAGAACTTTCTTCCCACGCAGGGAAAGTACCTCTTGTAACGCCAAGGTTAAAAGATTCCTCGTCGGCCCATTCCCTAACCTTACGCATAAGTTTCTCTCCAATGTTTAATGCCAGCAGGGAATCATACGGTACGTGCAATTGAATCAAAAGATCAGCAAAACCCATTACACCCAAGCCAATCTTACGTGTAGCCTTAGTCATTCGCTCAATATTTTCCGTAGCGTAATAATTCGCATCAATAACATTATCTAGAAATTTAGTTGCCAGCTTCGTTACCTTCTCTAGATGAGGCCAATCAATCTGAGCTTCCCATCGCTTGTGTGCCTGATAATCAAAAGCTCCTTCATATGGAATAAAGAACTTAGCTAAGTTAATGGAACCCAAATTACAGGATTCATTAGGCAATAGAGGTTGTTCTCCACAAGGATTTGTAGCAATCATTTTCCCGTAAGTATCTATTACATGATTATCTGTATTTACTTGGTCTAGGAAGATCATACCCGGTTCCCCGTTCTTCCATGCCCCTTCGACAATTTTTACAAAAACGTCTCTGGCATTTAGCGTTCCCACAATATTATTAGTAGCTGGATTAATTAAAGGAAAATCAAGGTTATTTTCCACACAATCCATCCAATGATTATCAACACCCACACTAATGTTAAAATTATGGATGTCTCCCTCCACAGACTTGCACGTAATGAAGTCCAAAATATCGGGATGATAAACCGACATGACGGCCATATTCGCTCCGTCTCGCTTTCCTCCTTGTGTAATCATGGACGAAACTCTTGATAAAGTTTTTAAAACTTCGATGGGGCCACATGCAATCCCATGAGTAGATTTAATTTTATCTCCACGGGGCCGAATTTTTGACAAGGCGAACCCAGTTCCTCCTCCAAATTTCTGAACCATAGCTGAGTCATGGGCCGCTTTCATAATTCCTTCCATAGAATCTTCTAAAGGTAATACGAAACAAGCGGATAATGTGCCTTGATAAGTTCCTGCATTCATCAGTGTTGGTGAATTAGGTAGGAATTCCAGGTTCTTCATCATTGTAAAAAAATCTAATTCTAACAGTTCTGCTTCAACGGGTAATTCATAATACTCCTTATCTATAGAAGCAATTGCTTTCGAAACCCTCCTAAAAAGCTGTTCCCCATTTTCAATTATTCTCCCGTCATCGTCTTTTAAAAAATACCGATGTTCTAAAACCACCTGTGCTTGAGTAGATAGCGTTAAATCTGAAGATTCCTCCTTCATATTCACACTAACTATAGGTGTAGATGTTACCGCAGATGACACATTAGTGGTGGTTGTCATTTCACTCTCCTCGTTTTAATTATCCCCGATGTCCGCAATACAAGCACAGGTTGCGTTCTTTAACCCAGTACGCTGGATTACATAAGCTCTCGGAACAGGTTGGGTTCGGGGCAGACTCCCGTATCCTGGACAAATGTGCAATGGTTTCTTCTGGAGTTCTGTTCGCCCATTGGTCTATGTCCTGATTCAGAGAATCTTTATTCCCTACGCCCGAACCAGCCGCTAGAAGTTGCGCCATTTTTTTCTGTACTTCTGCTGCTGGGTCATCCTGCTTCCTTTGCTCGTCTGGATCTAGGTCTTTAAACCAGTCCATCAAATTTCCCATGGATTGAATATTATGTATGGATGTTTCGTATACCGCAAGCAATGCCATGGATATTGAAAAGAACGCATCCCCGTGACCCATCGGGGTTTGAGGAGCTTTCAATTCATTATTCACTGATAAAATCTGTTGCCGTTGACGTTCATCAGCTAATAGTCTAAGATTTCCTGAATGCACGTATTGTTCAAATACTTGTGCCATTGTGTTCTTAGACTTTGTAGTAAATGTCATTGACCTCCATACATTATCTAATCCTCTATCCTCTAGTTCCCCTCTCGTATTATCTATGTAACCCCTCTGTATATTGAAGTTTTTAGCAACTTCATTAAGATAATCAATCTGGGAAGAATAACTCCATCCATCTAACCAAGACTGATGTACCTGTTCTATCTCAGAACCATTCCGTCTAAAGATAACCAGATGAGACGGATGCCTCTTTTTCCCTACGTCAAATCCTGCAAATAAAGTTGGGGTATCCTCGGATTCATAGACTTTATATGCAGAATGGTTTTGTAAAGATCTTACTTCACATTTCGCTATATCTTCTGATTCAAAGTACGATTCTGTAGACAAATGTGGTACTAGTAAAAACTCTGACGCAAAAGATTTCGGTCTCGCCTTCTGTTGTTGTAGCAGCCAATCTTCACTGTACAACTCAGGCATCAAAACCCTTCTCCCAGGTACTGGATCAAGGGCTGGTAATGTTCTACTAATAAATCTATCATCTTCTTGAAGCTTTGTCAAGAGGTCTCCTGGCATCATTGGGGTTCCTAGGACGATTACTGGTACTCCCTTTAACGGAATGAACATAGACTCTGTAAGGAAGTGGTCTTCTACTTTATAGATTTGACCCAAATTCAACGGGTTGTCTGGGTCTCTCAGCACGTCATCCGCAATCAAAGCTCCATTAACGTGCATTCCCCGCTTAAATGAAAAAAGACCCCCATGGGAAACTTCCATAGGATTGCTATTGATATGATATCTAAAAGAAAAATCCGCTTTAGGCGACCTATTTTTCATCCACTCTTTAATTTGAGGATTTCTGTTCACTGCTTTATTCATTTCCGATATATGATATCTAGCCATTTGGTCACTATACGATAAGTATAGAACAGAACAATCTCTAGTAGCCCTCAGAAGCTGCCAAATACTAAATGCATGCCCTAGAATAGTAGACTTGAAATGGAAACGAGGAAGTACTGCTACATAGTTTTTACCTTCTTGTAGGCACCGTTCGATGTCTTCCGCTAGTACTCCTACGTGCCACGCTCTGAAATACTCAGGATGGTCGAAACTTTGAGACCAGATATCTCTCAAGAATTCCCAAAAACTTCCAACCTTAATAGCTTGATGAACTGTTAATCCCTCAGCTAACTTAGCAAAAGCATCTTCAAAAGTAGTTGAATTTGTATTAACCACAACTTAATCCTTTTCCACTTGTACCAAAGTCTTCAATTTAACGGCAATTCGACCTAACACATCTTGGTCTGTAATTTCATCTAATAGAACTGCCATTACATCTTGGATAAACTGTAAGTTTATCATACCCTCCATGACAGAACGTTCGCCCTTAATGCCCAAATCCAAGGCCCTAGCCGCATCGAATGGCTTATCAAACATATGGCCCTTTAATTCGAACGCAGCCTTTTTTCTAAGTTCCTCGTAAGTATCCAGATGCTCTTCCTGTAATCGAGCAAACCTCTGTGTTTCAGTTTCCTTTATTTGCGTTACGGCATCTGCCCTTGCTACCGTTCTAGTTTCCCTCCACTTGTATTGATTCGCCCACGCATAGATAGTAGACGGCTTTACCGTTACATCAGAATCTTTTGTTATAACGGTAGCAATCTCCTTTGCCGCCCTACCCTCTAGGTATAACTGCATAGCTTTATTTCGTATCTCATGCGGAATCTGTTTTGGCATTTGACTTTACCTCTGGTATATGCTATTAGAATCTAACCCACCGTACCCAGAATCTGAAACATGTTGGGAGTCTATGTTTCCTCCTAAGGGGGAACCGTCAGACTGAAGGAGTTTAGAGAAATCCATATGTCCGCTTACGCCTGTCACAGATGAAAAGCAGGAAGGTATCTTAATCCTAGCCCCACGAGGCGTGACAAACTCGTCATATTTAATTCCGATTTCATCTCTGGTACATATTGAATCCCATATATGTTCTTGCTCATTGAGGGGACTATACGTTCTATTTTTTAACAAGGTTCCGGTAGTCCGTTGAAGTCCTTTTACTCGTAGGTTATGCTGACAGCCAGTGTATTTACACCAAACCACTTTTCCGTACTTAGCCTTCACATCCTCAAAAGTAGGTAAATTTTTAGGAAATTTATCCTTGTATTCTAATTTATCTTTTTTTGCGGGTGAATTAAAAAATATCCTAATACCTCTATCAATTTTTCTTAAACCTCCACTAACCATTATCTGTCCTCCTTTTAACCCAGAGTGCTACGCATGCGGCATCTGACCAATCCTGTTCCTTAAAGATGTCTCCCCATTTTTCAATAGTAAAAGCTTTTATAGCTTTCTTATTCAAATTCCCTTTCCCTATAACATGCTTCTTCCAATGCCTATTGTCTACAGGAATGCAAGCTAGATTATTCTGACTACATATAAGTCGTACCCCTCCGACGACCGTGGCAATTTCCATAGTGGATTTTGGATTCTGGATGAAAATCGCGGACTCTACAGCAGCTTCCTGTATTAAAATTATTTTACTAAGATCTTCATTAAACTTCCGCATAATTTCTAGAAATCTAACGTTAAAATCGTCATCCGAACTATGCCATTTGCCTTGCCCGATAATCTTTTCATTCTCATCTACCAGTACGGCATGGACAGCCCTTGATGAACAATCTATCCCCATGAAGATTGCGCGTTCCTTCAACCGGAAGTCCTCTAAAAATAACGTCCAGTAGCCATCACTCATCCTCAAAAGCACTTTCTAGCACTAGGTTCATGGAATCCACGCAATCCCTTAAATTCCATACACATCCCCTTATAGCCTCCGAATCCTGGAAAACTACAGCGTATCTAAGACCTTGTAAAACAATCTCAGCTTTCGCTCCTAAATCCAATAGCTCATGTTCATCTATATTTAACTCATCACTTTCGTCTTCAAATTCACTTGACATTTCTCCTCCTTATGCTCTGAACCCCCCGCCATCTCTTCCTAGAGTGCGTAAGGTTACAACTCTTGATACGGCGTCATACGCTGCTTTGTACGCGTTTAGTAAACCAGAGACCTTAGTATGTACTGCTTCTTGTTCTATGACCTCTCTACGTAGCTCTCGTAGGCCGTCATAACGTATTAAAGCGGCACCTCTAACCTCTTCCCTAGTTAACTTCTTCTTGCCTTCGTTCTCTCGTTCTTCAGCAAGCTTGTAAATAGCAGTCGCATATCCTTCATCAAACGCCGCTTCAATAGCACCCTTTCTTGCCGTAATGTCCGCTAACTGATTTTCAAGATAAGCTCTATATCCCCCAAACATAGTCAAGAACTCCTCCAATTGCTTATTGTCTACATTCATTAGATTGGTAAAGTCCAGTCCATACTCCTTAGTAATCTCTTTACCTAATGGTGGCACAGAAAGTTCTCCTACGAATTGGTCTGCTTCCGCAAGTGCTTTAAATGGTGACCACTTAGTCTCCTTTTTTTCCATCTTCAACGTCATTTTTCCCTCCTGCACGGACAATATCGCAATCCGGTACAAACTCTAGGTTGTTCAGTCATATTCATAATCCGCTCGCAACGTTCTTTAATTGCTTCCCAAACCCCCACATCTCTTTTAGTTGAAAATGCTTTAACCTTCTGGTCATCCTTACATTCATATAACACGATACCGTGTTCCCGATTCATTAAATTCAAATATAATTGAGTCTGGATATAGTGATCATCTTTAGGTTTTTCTAGGGTAATGAAACCGCGTTTGTTTATGGACTTTAGCTCAACAATGGCTACTTCATTTTGTTCATGCTTAATTAAAAAATCGAGTCTTCCAGAAATGGGAGGAGAATCACACTTAACGGGAAGCTCCGTTCCTAGGAGAATTCCCATACTTGTGAAATATTTTTCGTACCTATGTCCTAGGTAATCACCGCAATCAAAAATACGCTTTGTGTTGGCATCAATTGATTGTTCGTGAACTAAACCAAAATAACTGTTATACAAAAATCGGTCACATGGACTTCCTAAAGAAGATGGATAAAATACCCCTGTTCTGGCGGGTCTCTGGGAAGCGGTCAAATGCGTGTCGAGCGCTTTTAATAACCACTTATCTTGTATGTTTCGGTCTACTCGCTCTCCGACAATTTGCTTAAGCCCTGCCATAGCTCCTCCTCAACTTCTCGTTTCGTCGTTCCAATAATATGGAGTATCCACTCTACCGACGAATGCTTCATTAAATTACTGTCCCTTAATCTATCTCTTTTCTTTAGGTGCCCGTACACACCGTCGGCCTCAATAACTATTTTACTATCTGCAATAAAAAAGTCAACAGTGTACGGGTAAAACGAATACTGTTGGTCGTACCTCATTCCAAAATCAGATAAACATTCAGCAATTATGTTTTCCTGCTTTGTATAATCGGTAGGCTTAATCATTATCACCTGTTAGCTGCTCCTTCAGCTTATCGAAAAGCCCTTCAGTATCGTTAAACAAGGCTTTAATCCCGTTCAACCCCATAGCCTTATCCTCCCCGTAAGTATACCACGCCCCTGCTCGTTTAATCAACCCCTTATTTAAAGCCTCTCTGATAAAGCTTTCTACGATATCTATGCCACCCGACACTCTAAACGGTACGATTACCGATTTCCAATGCTCGCCACCCACCTTACTTTTACGTAAACGAATTTCCATATCAAACCCGATCTTTTCTTTGTCCTCTTCTAGCCACCCGCTTCGTCGTACTTGCAATAAGAAATGCGCAAAGAATGTTTGAGCTAGACCTCCAGGCATATTATCAATAGCCACTGGCCCTAAACTAGACCTGACTTGGTTAATCGCCACAAAAGCTGATCCATTCTTTAGGTTAGGCAACAATTTAGGCAAAGATGAATTGATGAATCGTGCTTGCCATGCCATTGGGTTATATGAAAACTCTTCTTCTACAACAGTCGTAGGAACTAATCCAGCAATGCTATCTAAAACAATAACGTCTACCCCCACCTTCATCATTTCCCTAGCTACAGTAAAAGCGTCTTCTCCGTTAGTGGGCTGAGCTACTACCATCTTATCAGTATCCACCCCACATTTCGCCATCCAGCCCGAATCCCACGATAATTCAGTGTCAATCCACCCAGCACTTCCCCCCGCAGCTTGGGCATTAGCGACTATTTGTGAGGCCAAGTAAGACTTGCCTACATTTGTAGGCCCGTATAAAAGCGTCATTCGTTTCTTGGGGATACCGCCACCGGTTAAACTGTCTAATGAGGGAATCCCAAAAGGAATTCTATCGTATTCAAAGGCAGTATCATCTCCTCTAAACAAATTTAAGTCTTTTTTAGATAGCAACTGCTCGATAGCATCCTCTGCCTTGTCCTTCATAATTACTCCTAACTGCTCGAATCCAATACTTCTTCTATTTGAGCGTCTATCTTATCTTTCACAAACGTCCATACAACGTCCGCAATTGCCTTAGACTCTTCTAACTGCGGCTCTACAGGCAACGCTGTATCAATCTGAGCAACTGTAAGGTCTACCCGCCCATATTGATTCTGTTCCAATGGGCCTACTCTAAACGTGAACCCTAAATGTACATCTACTTTAGCCATTACTAGCCTCCTTTAAAACTTTCCTAATCTTGTATTAAGTTGTATGTATTGCTTTAACACCCACTGCCAAACATTTCGTTCAGTCAAATCATTGGTTGCTCGTGTGTGCGCTTCGTTCAACTTCTCACTTATCCAAATACAATCACTAATTCTTTCTTCATCCATTAATTACCCCAATCTATATAACTCACTATATCATCTTTATTACCATTTGTCACCCACTCAGTAAAGTTAACCTTAGTTGCCCATGATGGGGAACAAATCTCTTTATCTACAAACAACGGAATTCCTAAACTATTATGCTCTAATAACTGCGTTACGTGGTCAGAAATTTCAGGTAACTCTGAGTTATGTATTTCGCAAATAATTTCGTCATGTACCTGTAACACCACATTGCTCTTTTTGTCCTGTAGATAATTATGAACCTCGATCAACCGCTCATTTAAAATATCCGCACTGGTTCCTTGCACTAAATAGTTCACACCTTTATAACTAGTGTCGCTGGGTATTTTGTATACCCTGCCGTACTTATTCTTAATCCACCCTCTCTGCTCTACCGCAGCCATGACTCCTTTAATGAACTCTCTAGAGCCCTCAATACTATCCAGATACTTCTTCTTATACTGATAGGCTTCCCCTTGAGTTGTTCTAAGTTGCTGGGACAGTTTCTGACTACCTATTCCGTAGATAATCCCAAAGGTAATGCTCTTAGCCATTTGTCTGTAGAACTTATACTCAGGGTGTGTCTCGTCTAAACCAAAGGCAAGCTTCGCGGTCTCTCCATGGAAGTCCACATCATTGTGTTTCAGCAATTCCTTGATTTCTGCGTTCTGCAAATAACTTAGAAAGACCCTGACTTCCATTTGAGAGTAGTCGAAACTAACTAACGTGTATCCTTCTCTTGGAATAAACAGTCTTCTAACCGAAACTTGTTCGTAATCATCCTCAGCATACGATTCGTCTCCTACAAATCCCCATGTATCTAGAACATCGTCACTTAAATCCGTAGAGGAAGCCCCTCCTTTGCTTGCTATGACGGCTTCTATACGTTCTCTAACGACAGAACGTTCTTCCTCCGTTAGTTGTGTGTCCTTTAGTTTAAAATGTGTTCTTGGGATATTCTGAAGGTTAGGATTTCTAGAGGAAAGCCTCCCTGTCAATGTCCCCCAATTACAAAAAGACGTGTGTAGAACAGCCTTGTCGATATACGGCTCCAAATATGTAGAGGCTAGTTTACCCAATGCTCTATGTTGTCTAATAAATCCTGCTATAGGTTGGTTGATTTGTATCAACGCGCCTTCGCCCCATGATTCTTTACCCTTAGGAGTATGTAATGTTGAGTGTATACCTAACTCACGGAACACTGCTCCAATTTCTTGAGTACTTTGAATATTAAACTCTCTCCCAGCCAATTCGTAAATCGCCTTAGCTACCTCTTCTTGTCTCTGTAAAACTCGTTTCTTCGCCTGTTGAGCATAAGAAGAGTCGATTAAAACCCCTCTATTTTCCATGGCATACAGAACCTTAGTTAACGCATATTCCAATTGTAAGATTTCGCTTTGCCCACTTTGCTTTACTTTTCTCAAACAGTCTATGTATAACCTGTACGTCCAATAAACATCTTGCTCACAGTATGCGCCTAATACCTCTGGAGGAGTTTCTGAGAAGTCTTTACTCCATTTATTAGACCGCAAGTATTTCTTCGTATCTATATCGTACTGGGCAGCTTTCTCTCCATAAAATCTAATGATGGTTTTGGTTAGGCCGAGTTCTTTTACGGTAGAGTCCGCCGTTAAACGCACTAGAATCATCCCATCTATAAGATTAATCCCGGTTATGTCCAATCCCCCATTTTCCAGAAATCGTGCATCAAATTTTAAATTATACCCTAACAAAGTCTCTCTATCACTCATGACCTTCATTAAATCTTTCACTAGGTCTGGAGATAGATTCACCCCTTGTTGGTGTCGTACCGGAAAATAAAAGGTCTCTATCTCTTCAGTCTCTAAAGAAAGTACGCCAATACCTATTCCACAAAGTTGGTTCATCCCATAGGGGTCTAACCCATTCGTTTCCACATCTACTGCCCACATTGGATACAAACGTAACTGGTCTAACGCTTTCTTGTACGCTTTTTCGTTGTCTATTAACATCCTCTGTGAGCCTAGAAAAGATTGTCATTGGCATACTCGTCCCGAACTTCCTTCTCATCTGCGTCAGCAGAGGAGTTAGAGGCAGCGGGAGTCCAAATCGCACTGTATCTTTCCTTAAAGTAGTCTCTAACGGGAGCCAGTTCCTCTTCCATCTCAGGAACCTCTGCGGTTCGTGCAGTAGGTGAAATGGTGTACGAGGTATCGTACATGCCTGCGCCTGTACGCTTAATTCTTATTACACCCTTGTTCAAGGAACCCCAATCATTGTATACATCTATGAGTTGGTTGAACAGGTAATCATTCCGACCAAATGTTAGAGCAATGACCTTGTACTCATTCACGACTTCCTTAAAAAGCTTCTTTCCGCCGGGGCCTTCTATCTGCTCCCACTCGTCTTGCCTCTTACCGGTATGAATAATCTCATGAACATACGCCCAGAACGCGAACTTGTTAGATGCTTTAGTATCTGCTGGCACAGCACTCGCATCTACATCATCATCCTTCAAGAGGTTAGCGAACCTATTTCCATTTCTAAATGTGTACATCTGAATCTGGTCTAAATACTTATCGTCTGGCTCACCTGTTGCTGTAACTGTAACAAACGCTTGGTCACCGTCCTTGAACCAGACCTCCTGATTAGGTACTGAGGTTCTGGAACCCGCCCGAGGTCTTCCGTCTTCTCTGCCTTGAATTATGCTTGCGATACCGCTCATATTTGCCTCCTTAATTCTTTCTCTTTACCAATAATATCTTTTATTGATTATTGTGTCAAGTCCTTTTTTAGTTTTGATTTCTTGCACATCTTTATAACCATCTGGGAGTTGTACATACGAACTCATAACGGTGTTTCCAAGGGCCTGTAAAGCCTTATTCAATCCTGTTTGTCCTGCCGTATCATTGTCTAAGCATAACACAATCTCTTCCGTCCGTACCGTTGAAAGCAGTTCTTGTTGCCGTTTGGACATACTCATGCCCAACAACGCCACTGCAGGGTAACCATGTTGCGTAAGCCACATTGCATCTAAAGTTCCCTCAGTAACACATACAAAGGGAGTGGGTGTAATTTTGTGCGCTCCAAACAATACCTTCGACTTCTTCAATCCTTTGCTATACATGTACTTAGGAGTAGCTGCCCTGCGTCTCGTCACCCAACCTACCAATCTATTTTTCTCATCTCGTATAGAGATTATTAGGTCATCGTATCTGTTAGTCCCACATTCCCACTCATCTAATGCTTCAGTATTAAAGCCCCGTCTATATATCCAAGCAGGATATTTATTCAAGGTAATATCTTCAGGCAGAGTAATTTCCTCCAAGTAATTATCGGTTGGTTGATATTCCTCAAATAGGTCTAGATCTAAAGAGTAAGCCACTTCCCCAACTAAGATATCTACCTCTTTTGAAGTAATGTTTAAAACTCGTTGAACGAACTTTTTTAAAGAACCTTGTCCGCACCCAGCGAAACAAATCCAAACGCCCTTGTCCAAATTGATAGAACAAGAAGGAGTAGTGTCTACGTGGAACGGACAGACGATACTGAATTCGTTTCGGTAAAGAGGGACATCAATATTTGCTGATAAGAGTACTTTAGTCCAGTCCACGGTTTCCTTAGTAGTCCGTGTTAGTTCCATAGTCATCTATCTCCTCTATCGCCCCTCTATTCACTTCCCATTTCAAATACATATCACCAATAGATAGTTCACTGTCTCTAATTTTTTGTATTTGAATACGTCTAACTCGCTCATCTGGGTCTCCATCTTGGTCTACTGTCCTGCACATAGACAATGCCACGTCTGCGGCCCTGATCAAGGCGTCCCCAAAAGCAACACTAGAGGCGCTTGGGGGCTCGTACATGTCCGATGCATCTCTATTAGCCTGCGTAGAGACACACATAGAGATGTTTTGAGACAAACAAAGGTTCTTCATTGCGTAGAACAATGCATGGGACTGTTCCCATGCAGCACTTTTAGCTAATCCAGTGGATACTAAGTAGATTCCATCTAGCACAATGAAGCTTGGGTTATGTTTCCTTACCAAAGCTGTTATAGATTCGATGGAAATACTGGATTGACCGCTTATATGGTCACAAACCAAGAGCTTTTTATTTTCTAACTCCTTCAGGAAGGCCGTATATTGCTCGACATCAAGGTCTTCGCCATGTCGTAAAGCTCTATGAGAAAGTTTATACCCTAGTTTATGTGCCATAATAACATCTAACCGCATATTAATAGACTTAGTAGGCATTTCTGTGGATATAAACAAGGTTTTTACCCCTGAAAGGGCTGCTGTAGCCGCCATATCTGCACACATCCATGTCTTCCCTACTGTGGGTCTAGCGAAAATAGCTATCAAATCACCCGGCATCCACCCTACCCCTGTATTATTAATAGATTTAAAGGGGGTTTTGATACCCATAAGCCCCCCGTCCCTCAATCTTCTCTCTTTACGTTCTTCCCACTCCTTCAATCTACTTAAAGACTTGTCATCATAGTGTGTAATATCCTCATCATAAACAACTCCAACATCATTTAAGTTGGTGAGGATACTTGCGAAAGCCATTTTCGGGTTTTCTCTTAACAATTCTTTATTAGATTGAAATACTGTCACAATCTGCCTAAACAAAACCTGTTGCTTAAACTTGTCCAAGGCAAAGTCTAGGTTCAAATCTCTTGCAGAAGTATCTAATGTAGGAAAATTCTCTACCAACAGGTCTGGTGATGGAAATTCCCCATACGTATCAACGTATTCAGTGAGAAACTTGTATGCATCTGAGTGTTTTGCGAAGTCCGTTTTAACATGTTTAAATCTTCTCAAATTTTCAAGTGAATTTAAGTTGAGAATCAATCCAGATTCTATAAATTCAAAACTCTCCATAAATCCTCCTC
>Ga0114905_1000654_pt1 | contig 21052 bp, 20 predicted proteins | sample MalvireepMed_b05_FD_83499 | JGI IMG/M metagenome (GOLD analysis project Ga0114905, IMG submission 83499) | Marine viral communities from the Global Malaspina Expedition - Malaspina viral metaG DeepMed_b05 | ecosystem: Environmental > Aquatic > Marine > Oceanic | place: Mediterranean Sea...
GCGAGGCTCTTGCTTCGGGCTGCGGATGGTGCTGCCGGTCGACGAGCCGGCCCAGATCGAGACAGCCGCCCTCCCCGACAGCCTGCGCGAGGTGCTCGTGGTCGATGATCACGTGCTGAACCGCGCCATCCTGACCCAGCAGATGGAGACAGTGGGCCTCTCGGTCGCCTTCTGCAAGACCGCCGAAGACGCGCTCGACCGGATGGACGAACCGCCCGACCTGATCATCGCCGAGCAGGATCTGCCGGACATGAGCGGGCTCGAACTGGCGCAGCAACTCGCGCGGGTGCAGCCCGGGCTTCCGGTGATGCTGCTTTCGCGCGAGCCACAGGCCCTGACCGAGCAGGCGCAGCGTTGCGGCGTGCGCGCAGTGCTGCCCAAGCCCGCCCCGCGCCGGGCGCTGTTCGCGGCGCTCGAGGCGATGTGTGCCGACCCGCCTGCCGCCGAGCCGAAGCCACCCGCCCAGACCGAAGCGCTGCCGACCTTCCGCAGCCGGCGCGGGGGGGCCACGGCGGCGTCCGCAGCCGCCCCGGCCCGGCCCCTCGACGTGATCCTCGCCGAGGACAACCGCACCAACCAGATGGTGTTTCGCAAGATGGCCGAAGGGCTCGGGCTACCGCTCGAGCTGCGCCTTGCCGGCAACGGCATCGAGGCCGTCGAAGCTTACCGCAAACGCCGCCCGGACCTGATCTTCATGGACATCTCGATGCCGCGCATGGACGGCAAGCAGGCCACGCGGGAGATCCGCGCGCTCGAGCCGCCAGATGCGCGTGTGCCGAACATCGCGGTCACCGCCCATGCCATGACCGGCGATCGCGACGGCATCCTCGAGGCCGGGCTCGACGATTACCTCACCAAGCCGCTGCGCAAACAGGAGCTGGCGCGCCTGATCGAAACCTGGGCCGGGCGCGCGGCTCAGCCGCCGTAGGGGCGCACGAAGACCGGCTGATCGGGCTGTGACAGCCCTTCGGAGAACGCGTACCCGCCGCTGTCGAAATCGCGCAGGCTGTCGGGATCGGTGAGCCTGTGCTGCACGATGTAGCGCGCCATCGCGCCACGCGCCTTCTTGGCGTAGAAGCTGACGATCTTCGGCTGGCCGCCCTTGTCTTCCATGAATTGCGGCGTGATCACCCGCAGCTTCAGCGCATCGCGGTCGACCGCGCCGAAATATTCCTGGCTGGCGCAGTTCACCAGCACCTGCGAACCGACTTTCTCGGCATCGGCGTTCAGCAGGGTCGAGATCCGGTCGCCCCAGTAGTCGTAAAGGTTCTTGCCGCGCCCGGTCTTCAGCCGCGAGCCCATCTCGAGCCGGTATTGCTGGAAGCCATCGCGCGGGCGCAGCACGCCGTAGAGACCCGACAGGATGCGCAGGTGATCCTGTGCCCAGTCCATCTCGTCCTTGTCCAGAGACGCCGCCTCGAGCCCCTGATAGGTGTCGCCGGCAAAGCCAAGCGCCGCGGGGCGCAGATCCTCGGCGTCGGGCGCGTCCTGAAAGTCGCGAAAGCGGTCGCGATTGAGCTTGGCGAGGTCGTCCGAGATCTTCATCAGCGACTTGAGGTCATCGACGCTCAGCTCGCGCGCCACCGCAGCGAGGCGCTTGGCCTCGTCCTGCAGGCGCGGCTCGGTCATCGCCACGTCGCGCTCCGACCAGTCCAGCTTCTTGGCGGGGGACACCACTACCAGCATCGCGAAACCTCCTTTGCCGGGCGGCGCCCGGTCTCGTCTGTCATCATGATATTCGGGGACTCGAATACCGGAAGCGATCTAGTCCGCCCGGGCCAGAACGTCCAGAAAGGCCGGGCCGAACCGCTCATAGCGCCGGTCGCCCAGCAGCCGCTCCATTGCCTCCCCGCTGTCGGGCCGCGCCTGCGCCACCTTCGCAAGCAGCGAGGCCGAGCAGGAGAGCGGCTTTTCGGTGCCGTCGATGCCGCGCACCAGATCCGCCTGCACCGCCATCAGCGTGTCGTAGAGTGAGCCCGCCTCACGCCCGGCAAGCTTGCGCCGGGTCGGGTGCATCTCCTCAGTCGCGCCGGTGATCACCGACAGGAACTCGGCGCCGTAGCGTTCGAGCTTCTTGGCTCCCACGCCGCCGATCCGCGCCATGTCGTCGAGGCTTTGCGGACGGGTTTCGGCCATCCCGATCAGGGTCTTGTCGGGGAAAATCATGTAGGCCGGCAGCGAGGCCGTCTCGGCCAGCGCCCGGCGCTTGGCCTTGAGCGCCGACAGCAGCGGCGCGTCTTCCTCGGCCACCAGCGTCTTGACCTGCGGGCGACGCTCGGCGGCGCGGTCGATCACGTCGCGGCGCAGGGTGATGCTCTGTTCGCCCTTGAGGATCGGCAGCGCCGCGTCGGTCATCACCAGCGCGCCGTGGCGCTCGGGATCGGGGCGGACGAGGTCGAACCCCATCATCTGCCTGAACACCGCCTGCCACTGGCCCTTCTTGAGGTCGCGCCCGACCCCGAAGGTCGGCAGCTGGTCGTGACGGCGCTGGCGCACCTTGTCGGTCTCGTTGCCGATCAGGATGTCGATCAGGTGCCCGGCGCCGAAGCTCTCGTCGGTGCGCAGCGCCGCCGACAGCGCCTTGCGCACCGCCTCGGTGCCATCGAACAACTCTGGCGGCTTGTCGCAGAGGTCGCAATTGCCGCAAGGTTCAGAGCTTTCGCCGAAATAGCGCAGAAGTTGCTGGCGGCGGCAGCCCAGCGCCTCGGCCAGACCCAGAAGCGCGTTCAGCCGGCCGTGATCGGCGGTCCGGCGCTCGGGCGGTGCCATGCCCTCGTCGATCTGGGCGCGGCGCAGGCGGATGTCGTCGGCGCCGTAAAGCGTCAGCGTTTCCGCGGGCGCCCCGTCACGCCCGGCGCGGCCGATCTCCTGATAGTAGGCCTCGATCGATTTCGGCAGGTCGGCATGGGCGACCCAGCGGATGTCGGGCTTGTCGACCCCCATGCCGAAAGCCACCGTGGCCACCACGATCAGCCCGTCTTCCTTGGCGAAACGCTCCTCGACGGCGCGGCGCTCATCCGCCTCCATGCCACCGTGGTAGAAGCAGGCGCTGTGCCCCTCCTGCCGGAGCGCCTGCGCGAGGCTCTCGGTCTTGGCGCGGGTGCCGCAATAGACGATGCCCGAGCGGCCCTTGCGGGCGGCGGCAAAGCGCAGGATCTGCGCGCGCGGGCTGTCCTTTGGGCGGAATGCAAGGTGGATGTTGGGCCGGTCGAAGCCGCGCAGGAAGGTCTGCGGCGTCTCGCCGTCAAACAGCCGGCGGACGATCTCTTCCTGCGTTTCCTGGTCAGCGGTGGCGGTGAAGGCCGCCAGCGGCACGCCGAGGCTGCGGCGCAGCTCGCCGATGCGCAGGTAATCGGGGCGGAAATCGTGGCCCCACTGGCTGACGCAATGGGCCTCGTCGACGGCGATCAGGCTGACGCCCGCCTCCGAGAGCATCCGCTGCGCCCCGCCCGAGGCCAGACGTTCGGGCGCGAGGTACAGCAGCTTGAGCATGCCCTGTGAGAGCATGTCCCAGACCGCGTCGGTCTCTTCCTGGGTGTTGCCGGACGTCAGCGCGCCGGCCGCGACGCCCGCCTCGCGCAACCCGCGCACCTGATCGCGCATCAAAGCGATGAGCGGCGAGATCACCACCGTCACGCCGCCGCGCATCAGGGCGGGAAGCTGGTAGCATAGGGATTTGCCGCCGCCGGTGGGCATGATGGCGAGCACGTTCTCGCCCTGCGCCACGGCATCGACGATCTCGCCCTGTCCGGGACGGAAGGCGTCGTAGCCGAAAATCTCTTTCAGCAGCGCCTCTCCGGGCGCGATGTCGCGTGGCATGGGCGGGACCTGCGGAATTTACGCTATATCTGCTCTATTCCGCACAGTCTCATACTAAGAATAGGTGAACAAGCCCGCCCGTGGCGGAAATCACCCGAACAGGATCGTCGGCAGAATATAGTCGCGCAGCGAGATCACGATGATGAACACCACGAGCGGCGCCAGATCCAGCGGGTGGGTGTTGGGCAGAATGCGGCGGATCGGCATGTAGATCGGCTCGAGCAGGCGATTGAGCCCGGTCCAGATACTGGCGACCAGCGGCTGCCGCAGATTGAGCACGTTGAAATTGATCAACCAGCTCATGATGATGTGAACGATCATGATGAAGAAGATCACGTCGAGGATCAGCTTCAGCGGGCCGTAGATTGCCATCATGTGGTGTGTTTCCTTTGCCTGTCCGCGCACACAGGTAAGCATCCCTGCAGACGAGGGCAATAGTGCCGCAGGGTTGTGGTTGACGTTCCGGGCGCGGCGCGGCCCTTTGGGCGCAAATTCAAGGAGTCGCCCGCATGTATCCCTTCATCCGCATGGCCAAGGAGCTTTGGATCTCGCGCAACCAGCCGCCGCTCGAGCTGGGCGAGAGCCACATCTCTCACCACATCTGCTGGCCATGGGATCTCGACCTGTGGAAGGAACTCAACAACGGCCGCACCCTGACGCTCTACGATCTGGGCCGCATCCCTCTGGCGCGGCGCTCGGGCCTCATCGAGGTTCTGCGGCGCGAGCGCTGGGGGCTGACCATGGCGGGCGCGGTGGTGCGCTACCGCCGCAGGGTCCGGCTGATGGAGAAGATCGAGATGCGCTCGCGGCTGATCGGCTGGGACGCCCGCTTCATGTATCTCGAGCAGAGCATGTGGAAGGCCGATGGCGAATGCGCCAACCACGCGGTCTATCGCGGCGCGGTGACCGACCGGAACGGCATCGTGCCGATCGCGAAGATCATGCAGGCGCTCGGGCACGAGATCGAGTCGCCGGAGCTGCCCGACTGGGTGCAGAGCTGGCTCGCCGCCGAGGACCAGCGGCCCTGGCCACCGCAGATGTAGGGCGCGGCAGCCGTTTTCGCCTTGCCCCCTGCCCCGCGCGGCTGTTCTATCGCGCCGCGGACAGGAGGGCAGCATGGCCGGCAACGTGACACGCAAACGCATCTGGGGCTGGTTCTTCTTCGACTGGGCCAGCCAGCCTTACAACACCTTGCTGCTGACCTTCATCTTCGCGCCTTATGTCAAGGAGTTGATGGGTGACGGCAGCCGCGCGCAGGCGGCATGGGGCTTCGGCATCGCGGCGGCGGGTTTCGCCATCGCACTTCTCGCCCCGATCCTCGGCGCGCTGGCCGACACCGGCGGCAACCGGCTGCGGTGGATCTGCGGCTTCTCGGCGCTCTACGTGATTGGCTCTGCGATGCTGTGGTTCGCCGCACCGGGCGACTTCAACCTGGTCTCGACGCTGTTCTTCTTTGCCCTCGGCCTCGTCGGGATGGAGTTCGCGACGATCTTCACCAACGCCATGCTGCCCGACCTCGGGCGCCGCGACGAGATCGGGCGGATCTCGGGCAATGGCTGGGCCTTCGGCTACGTGGGCGGGCTGATCGCGCTGGTTCTGATGCTGGGCTTCTTCGCCGAGAGCGCCACGACGGGGACCACCTTCCTCGGCCTTGCCCCGGCGCTCGGGCTCGACCCGGAGATGCGCGAGGGCACGCGCTTCGTGGGACCGCTGACCGCCATCTGGTACGTGATCTTCATGGTGCCGTTCTTCCTTTGGGTGCGCGATCCGCGCAGCCAGCCGGCCCCGAGGGGCGCGGTCAAACGGGCGCTGACGGATCTCGGGGGCACGCTGAGGCGTCTGCCCGCGACCCCCTCGCTCTTCGCCTTCCTCGCCTCGTCGATGTTCTATCGCGACGCGCTGAACGGCATGTATGCCTTCGGCGGCATCTACGCCGCCGGGGTGCTGGGCTGGTCGGTGGTCGATACCGGCGTGTTCGGCATCATCGCGATCATCTCCGGCGCGCTTTTCGCATGGCTCGGCGGCAAGGCCGACACCCGCTTCGGCCCCAAGCCGGTGATTGCCGTCTGCATCCTCGTGCTGACCGCCGTGGCCGTCGGCATCGTCTCGGTCGATCGCGATACGCTGTTCGGCATCGCCCTGCCCGAGGGGTCGCGCGCCGCCGATTACGCCTTCTGGCTCTTCGGCGCCACCATCGGTGCGGCGGGCGGGGTGATCCAGGCCGCCTCGCGCACGATGATGTGCCGGCAGGCCAACCCCGCACGCATCACCGAGGCGTTCGGGCTCTACGCGCTTGCCGGGAAAGCCACATCGTTCCTTGCGCCGCTGCTCATCGGAGTGGCAACGACGCTGAGCGGCAGTCAGCGCATCGGTGTGACACCGATCATCGGGCTTTTCGTCATCGGCCTTTTGCTGCTACGCTGGGTTCAACCAGACGGAGACCGAGCAGAATGATCCGCACCCTGACCGCCATCGCCGTGGCCGCGCTGACCCTTGCGGCCTGCGGCGGCGACCGCCCCGCCTCCACCGTGACCGAAGAGGATCTGCCCCGCGTGACCGGGGTGCTCTCGACCAAGAGCGCCAAGAGCCTGTTCGGCTCGCAGCAGGTCGGCTCGCCGCAGAGCCCCGCCGCCTATGGCTCCTATTCCAAAGGCTGCCTCGCCGGCGCGCAGCAACTGGCCGAGACCGGGCCGACATGGCAGGCGATGCGGCTCAGCCGCAACCGCAACTGGGCCCATCCCGAGACCATCGACTACGTGCAGGACCTGAGCCGCAAGGCGGCGCAGCTGCCGGGCTGGAACGGGCTTTACGTGGGCGACATGAGCCAGCCGCGCGGCGGCCCGATGACCTCGGGCCATGCCAGCCACCAGATCGGGCTCGATGTCGATTTCTGGATGCTGCCTGCCACCGATCTCAACCTCACGCGCACCGAGCGCGAGAACCTCTCGTCGATCTCGCTGCGGCGCGCCTCGGGGGCCTATACCAACGACAACTGGACCCGCTCGCATCACGAGCTGCTGAAGGCGGCGGCGAGCGATCCGCGCGTGGCACGGATCTTCGTCTTCCCCGGTGCCAAGGTGAAGATGTGCAACGACGAGACCGGCGATCGGGCATGGCTGCGCAAGATCCGGCCCTGGTACGGGCACCACTACCATTTCCACGTGCGGCTGAGCTGCCCTCCGGGCGCCACCAGCTGCGTCGAGCAGACGCCGCCACCGCCGGGTGACGGCTGCGCCGATGCGCAGGCCTGGGTGAACAACATCATCAACCCGCCGCCGCCCGACCCGAACGCGCCGGCGCCCAAGCCCAAGCGCGATCTCATCATGGGGGACCTTCCGGCCCAATGCGCAACCGTACTCGCGGCGCAATAGGCGCTGCACTGGCGGGCGCGATCGCCATCGCCGCCGCGGCCAGCGGCGGCGAAGCGCGTTTTGTCGCCAGCTTCACCTGGAGAATGGACGATCCGGCCTTCGGCGGGTTCTCCGGCCTCGAGCTCTCCGAAGACGGCCGCCGCTTCACCGCGATGAGCGACCGCGCCGGCATCGTCTCGGGCACGCTCGAGCGGCAGGACGGGCGCATCGTGGCGGTGCAGGCCGGCGCGGTCGCGAACCTCATGGACGACAAGGGCCAGCCGCAGAGCCAGGCCGAGGGCGACTCCGAAGGCCTTGCGGTCGACGGCAACGGCCGCGTTTTCGTGTCCTACGAGGGCACGAGCCGCGTCTGGGCCTATGACACGCCCGACCGCGCAATGCCCCTGCCCCGCGCCGAGGCCTTCAAGCGGCTGCAGACCAATTCCAGCCTCGAGGCGCTGGCCATCGACGCGCGGGGCCGGCTCTACACGCTCCCGGAACGCTCGGGCGAGCTGACCCGGCCGTTCCCGGTCTGGCGCTACGACAAAGGGCGCTGGACGCAGCCCTTCGACATCCCGCGCCGCGGCGGCTTTCTGGCGGTGGGTGCCGATATTGGCCCGGATGGACGTTTCTACCTGCTCGAGCGCGAGTTCACCGGCGTGGGCTTCCGCAGCCGGGTGCGTCGGTTCGACATGGCCGAAGACGCGCTGAGCGGGGAAACCACGCTGTTCGAGAGCCACTTGCTGCGCCACGACAACCTCGAGGGTCTCGCGGTGTGGCGTGACGAGGCCGGCGCGATCCGGCTGACGATGATCTCGGACGACAATTTCAACTTCTTCCAGCGCACCCAGCTGGTCGAATACACCGTCCCGGAAACCCTTGCCTCAAGCCCCGACAGGCCTTAAGGGGACCAATCCGCCGCGCCCGGCGCGGCCAAGTCCCCGCAACCTTGTCAAAACGGGTCAAAGACATGACGCGCAAACACCTTCCCGGCATTCTTGCCATGGCCGCCATCGTGCTGGCCTCCAACATCCTCGTGCAATTCCTGTTCGGCCAATGGCTGACCTGGGGTGCCTTCACCTATCCGCTCGCCTTTCTCGTCACCGACGTGATGAACCGCCTCTACGGTGCGCAGGCCGCCCGCAAGGTGGTGTTCGCGGGCTTCGTAGTCGGCGTGATCTGCTCGCTGATCGGCACCCAGATCACCCTGCAGGGCGACGGCTACACCTACCCCGCCGTGACGCTCCGCGTCGCCATCGGCTCGGGCCTCGCCTTCCTCACCGCGCAGATGATCGACGTGGCGATCTTCGATCGCCTGCGCGCCGGCTCGTGGTGGCGTGCGCCGCTGGCCTCGACGCTGGTGGGCTCGGCCCTCGACACCGCGATCTTCTTCACCATCGCCTTTTCGGGCGCGCTGAGCTTCCTCGAGCCCGGCAACGACGTGAGCTGGGCCGGTGAAACCCTGCCGCTGCTGGGCGCGGGCCCGATGGTGCCGCTCTGGGTGTCGCTGGGCACCGCCGACTGGCTGGTGAAGCTCAGCCTCGCCATCATCGCGCTGGTGCCGTTCCGCCTGATCGTTTCGAAGGCACTTTCGTCGCGATCCCTGGCCTGAGCTGCAAAAAACGTTTTGAAAATGGGCGGTGTCGTGCCACCCTAAAGATGCGTTTTTCAACAGCTGAAAGGAGGTGATCCAGTGTCTAGAGAAGCATTGGAGAGAGGTGTCGGAACAGCCCGGAGGATGACCTGCTAGGGCAATCCCTGGCAAGACTTCCGATCGAGGTTGGCATTGCCTAACCGGCCCGCCTCCTTGACGTCTCGAATGGGTCACTCCACAGGCAGAGTGGCCCATTTCCCATTTCAGACCGCCTCGCCCGGCAGCCCCGGGCGCAGCGTGATGCAGGGGCCGCCCGGGAAACCGTGGCGGCCCTCGCCTTTTGTGCTAGGTCCAGCCCATGCTTGAGATAAACGACCGCATCAGCATCGAAGACTGGGAAATGACCGAACAGTTCATCCGTGCCTCCGGGCCGGGCGGACAGAACGTCAACAAGGTCTCGAGCGCCGTCGAGCTGCGGTTCGAGGCCGAGCGCTCGCCCAACCTGCCGCCGGCGGTGAAGAATCGCCTGCGCAAGCTCGCCGGGCGGCGCTGGACCAAGGAGGGCGCGGTGGTGCTGCAGGTCGACGAGACCCGCAGCCAGGCGCGCAACCGCGAGATCGCGCGCGAGCGCCTCGCCGAGCTGATCCGCAAGGCGCTGGAAAAGCCCAAGCGGCGCATTCCCACGCGGCCGACGCTGGGCTCGAAACGCCGCCGGCTCGCGGGCAAGAAGCAGCGCGGCGAGGTCAAGGCGCTGCGCGGCAAGGTCGATCCCGGCCCCTGAGCCGGCCCCGGCCTCAGATCACCCGCACCTGCGTCCCGATCGGGGCAATCGCATAAAGCTCTTCGATCTTCTCGTTGTAGAGGCCGATGCAGCCGTCCGACGACTTGCGCCCGATCTTGCGGGTGTCATGCGTGCCGTGGATGATGTAGGCCGGCCAGCCGAGATACATCGCGTGCGTGCCGAGCGGGTTTTCCGGGCCCGGTCCGATGGGTTTCCAGTCGGGATAACGCTCAAGCTGCGAAGGCGTGGGCGTCCAGGACGGCCCGACCTTCTTGCGCACGATCTTGGTATAGCCGCGCTTGGTCAGTTCCTCGGTCAGCGGAACCGAGGTCGGATAGATCCGGTAATCGCTGCCGTCGCCGCTCCAGAAGTGCAGCGCCCGCGAGGTGGTGTCGCAGACGATGCAGGCCTTGCCCAGCACGTCGAAGTGATCGCGCCAGTCCTGCATGGAAAAGCTCGAGATGTTGCGGCGCGCGCCGTCCTGCGCGCGCGCCATGGCCGGAACCATCAGCGATCCGGTCGCGGCGGCGCCAAGCGTCAGCGCGGCGCGCCGGGTGAAGCGGGTGGACATGAGGGCTGCTCCTTTTTTCTGCCGTGGCCTCTGCGGGCCACGGCGCCGAGTCAGCAGCCCTGCCTTAAGCCAAGCTTAAGGCGCGCGCTCAGCCCTCGGACGGGGCCGCACCGGTCGCGTCTTCGCCCGCCATTGCCACCAGCGGGGGCGTTTCGGAGCCGTCGGTCCACTTGCCGGCCTCTTCCTTGGTCAGCACCACGACCTTGGTGCCGTTCTCGACCTGCTCGGCGAGATGGATCACATCCTGGTTGAACATGCGGATGCAACCCGAAGAGGTACCGTGCCCCACGGTCCACGGGCTCGGGGTGCCGTGGATGCGGTAGAGCGTGTCACGGCCGTTCTTGTAGAGATACAGCGCCCGCGCGCCGAGCGGGTTCTCGAGCCCGCCGGGCAGGCCGTTCCGAACCGGGCCGTATTCCTCGGGCTCGCGGCGCAGCATGTTCGCGGTGGGGGTCCAGTACGGCCAGTCGCGCTGGAACGGGATGGTCGCCTCGCCCGAGAAGCCGTAGCCCTGCGCGCCAACCGCGATCAGGTAGCGCATGGCAGTCTCGTCGCCCTTCAGATGGTAGAGGAATCGCCCGCCCGGATCGACCACGATGGTGCCGGCCTTGTAGGGCGCATGATAGGGCACCAGCTGCCGCTTGCGATACTCGCTGAGATACTTGTCCTCGATGGCCGGGACCTCGAAGCCGTTGTCGACGGTCGCGGCGTACATCGCGCGTGTCTCGTCGCTGATCGCGCCGAGCTGGTTCGGCGGCGGCGTCACGGCGCAGGCGCCCAGCAGGGCAGGAAGGGCCAGCAGGGCAAGGCATTTCAGTCTCAGGCTTTTCAGGGGGATCATGGGTGGTCTTTCGTCCTCTCGTCCCGTCGCCGTGACCGATCGCGCTTAAGGACGCGGTCTGCCCGCACAGGAAGAAACGTTCCCGCCCGGCCCGGCACGGCATGGGTGCTTTTTTGTATGTTCTCTCCCTAAACTCGTCCGTCTGCCGGTGAGGTCAAGCAAACACCGCAACAGGCTTCCCACGAAGCGATCCCTCGCTTATATGCGCGCCATGCAGAATCCTCCCGACCTGCGCCCCGATCTGGCGCGCGCCCGCATCTCCGAGACCAAACGTGACGGCCAGCCGACCATCGGCATGGTCTCTTTGGGCTGCCCGAAGGCGCTGGTCGACAGCGAACGCATCCTGACCCGGCTGCGCGCCGAGGGCTACGGCATCTCGCCCGACTATGCCGGCGCCGACGCGGTGATCGTCAACACCTGCGGCTTCCTCGACAGCGCCAAGGCAGAAAGCCTCGAGGCCATCGGAGAGGCGCTGAACGAGAACGGCAAGGTCATCGTCACCGGCTGCCTCGGCGCCGAGCCCGACTACATCACCGGCGCGCATCCCAAGGTGCTGGCCGTCACCGGCCCGCACCAGTACGAGCAGGTGCTCGACGCGGTGCATGGCGCGGTACCGCCCGCGCCCGATCCCTTCGTCGACCTGCTGCCCTCGTCGGGCGTCAAGCTCACGCCGCGGCATTACAGCTACCTCAAGATCTCCGAGGGCTGCAATCACGCCTGCAAGTTCTGCATCATCCCCGACATGCGCGGCAAGCTCGCCTCGCGCCCGCACCGCGCGGTGATGCGCGAGGCCGAGAAGCTGGTCGAGGCCGGCGTGAAGGAGCTGCTGGTGATCAGCCAGGACACCTCCGCCTACGGCACCGACTGGAAGGACCGCCACGAGAAGGCCCCGATCCAGAGCCTCGCACACGATCTTGGATCGCTCGGGGCGTGGGTGCGGATGCACTACGTCTACCCCTACCCGCATGTGCGCGAGATGATCCCGCTGATGGCCGAGGGTGGCATCCTGCCCTATCTTGATATTCCTTTCCAGCACGCCCACCCGGACACGCTGCGCCGCATGGCGCGGCCCGCCGCCGCCGCCCGCACGCTCGACGAGATCGCCGCCTGGCGCGCCGCATGCCCGGAGATCGTGCTGCGCTCGACCTTCATCGTCGGCTATCCCGGCGAGACCGAGGCCGAGTTCCAGACCCTGCTCGACTGGATGGACGAGGCACAGCTCGACCGGGTCGGCTGCTTCCAGTACGAGAACGTCGCGGGCGCGCGCTCGAACGCGCTGCCCGACCACGTGCCCGCCGAGGTCAAGCAGGAGCGCTGGGATCGCTTCATGGAGAAGGCGCAGGCGATCTCCGAGGCCAAGCTCGCCGCCAAGGTCGGCAAACGCCTGGAGGTGATCGTCGACCTCGTGGAGGACGACGCCGCCACCTGCCGCACCAAGGCCGACGCCCCCGAGATCGACGGCAACCTGTTCATCGACGAGAGCCACGAGGCGCTGTCGCCGGGGGACATCGTCACGGTCGAGGTCGACGAAGCGGGCGAGTACGACCTCTGGGGGCGCCTCGCCTGAAGTCGAGAGGGCGTGTGATTCGCAGGCGAAGGTACACGCATAGCGGGACATCGCGACGTTTCGCCTGCTCCTGAGATCACGGTAATGTGCGGACTCTCCAGCGAATTCGCGGCTTGCACGGCACCCGGCATGTGAACATGGCTTTACGCTAGGTCAGACGCGGCCTTGGTGTTAAGATTACACCATTGTTAAAGCAACAGACCGATCGTCCGTGAGCTGCCCCGGGATGATCAGGATCCGGATCCGTCCGATCCCTGAGCACCCCGTCTGACGGAGGTCGTACAATTTGTTTTCACTGAGACATTTCAGTCCAGAGAATGCCCTCGTCCCGCGAGGGCATTCTTTTGTGCAGGGTGTGCACCGCTTTCCGCGCCCTGCCCGCTTGCGCCCCCCGCGCCGCTGCGGCATGGCTCTGCGGCATGGCGAAGCTCTATTTCAACTATTCCACCATGAATGCCGGCAAATCGACCTTGCTGCTGCAGGCCGCGCATAACTACGGCGAGCGTGGCATGGAGGTCTATCTGCTGACCGCGCGGCTCGACACCCGCGCCGGCGAGGGCCGCATCGGCTCGCGCATCGGGCTTGGGCGCGAGGCCGACACCTTCACTCCCGAGGACGATCTCTTCGCCCGCATCGCAGCAGAGCACGAGGCGCGCGACCTCGCCTGCATCTTTGTCGACGAGGCGCAGTTCCTGACCGAGGCGCAGGTCTGGCAGCTCGCCCGCGTGGCGGATGACCTGAAGATCCCGGTGATGGCCTACGGGCTGCGGGTCGATTTCCGCGGCCAGCTGTTTCCCGGCTCGGCGGTGCTCCTGGCGCTGGCCGACACCATGCGCGAGGTGCGCACGATCTGCCATTGCGGCCGCAAGGCGACCATGGTGATACGGCAGGATGGCGACGGTCGGGTGGTCACCGCCGGCGACCAGGTGCAGATCGGCGGCAACGAGACCTATATCTCGCTGTGCCGCAAGCACTGGCGCGAGGCGGTTGGGGATCGAGCCGCGGACGAGGACGGCACCGGCACGGCCTGAAGGGGGCTCTGCCCCTGTCGGACCAGAGCTGCGCCCTTCAAGAGAGAAAACGGGGCTCTGCCCCCTCTTGGCCTACGGCCAATTCACCCCCGAGGTATTTTCGAACCAAAGAAGCCAGGAGCGCCGCCCCCCTGGCTTCTCTTCGTCAAAAATACTCCCGCCGGAGGCAGGCCGGCCATCGCGGCCGGGGCCTCGGACGGGCATGGGCACAGCGGCCCAGTCCGCGTCAGCTGCCGCGCTGCGGGATCAGTTGCTGCACGATGCCCACGAAGATCAGGTAGATCGAGGTCGCGACAAGGCCCCAGTGGGCCCAGCTCTCGGGGTGGAAATCGACCCAGGCGGCCCAACCCGCGAATCCGGTCCACGCCAGTGCAATCGGCAGTGAGACGCTGCGCCAGCGCCTGGTGCGCACCGGGTGGATGAATTTCAGCGGCAGGAACATCGCCACCGCGAGCAGCACCACGAGCACCAGCATCACCCAGAGCGGCGGCTCGATCGCGAAGAGCACCAGAACCAGCATGTTCCAGCAGCCCGGGAAGCCGTGGAACGAGTTGTCCCCGGTCTTCATCCGGCTGTCGGCGAAGTAGAGCGCGCTGGAATAGGTTATCATGATGATCGCGAACCAGCCGGTCCAGCCCGGCATCAGCCCCGACTGGAACAGCGCGAAGGCCGGAATGAAGACATAGGTCAGATAGTCGATGATCAGGTCGAGCAGCACCCCGTCGAAGCGCGGAGCGTTGATCTTGACGTCGTACCTGCGGGCCAGAGGGCCGTCGACACCGTCGACGAAGAACGCCACCACCAGCCACAGGAACATGACCGACCAGTCCTCCTGTGCCGCTGCCAGCAAGGCCAGCATGGCAAAGACGGCCCCGGTCGCGGTGAGCATGTGGGTGAGCAGGGCTTTGGAGGCGATTTTCATGCGCCTGTCATGCCGCATGTCGCCGGCAACCGCAAACGCTCAGTCGCTTGCGGGCGGCGCCCGCATCAGCTGCGCCAGCGCGCCGAGCTCCTGCCCGATGCCATGGCCCACGTCGCCGGCCGCCGCGCGCCGGGCGGCCTCGGGCTTGTTCTGGCCAAGCTTCCACGTGCTGTCGACACGCGCGACCTCGAACCGGAAGGGCAGAATCATCCGCAAGAGCTTGGCCCGCGTCTCCTCGGTCATCTTGTCCATCGTCCACGGCACCTTGGACAGCCGCGCCTCGAAGAAGGCCGACTGCGCCGCCAGCAACGGCTCGAGCGCATCCTGAGGCAGCGGCAGCAGCCGGCCGGTCAGGTGCACCGCGACGTAATTCCACGTCGGCACCTGGTCGGGGCCGAGACCGTACCAGTCGGGCGACACATACCCATCCGCACCGTTCACCGCGATCAGGGCCGGCAGGCCATCCCTGGCCGCACGCGAGATCGGGTTCGAGCGCACGAGGTGCAAATCCGCGTGTGCGCCATCCTCGGAGAGCAGGAACGGCACGTGCGACAGCAGCGGCGCACCCTCGCCTGAGACCGCCAGCGTGCCGAATCCGCGCTGCCGCGCGAAGGCAAGGCTCTCGTCGCGCGCCGTGCCGCGAAAGGCCGGGTTCGGGTGCATCTCAGGCCACGAGCCGCTGGCCATGCTGGCCGGTGATCGTCGCGGTGACGATCGCGCCCTCGGCCTGCGGGGCCGAAAGATCGACCTCGGTGAACTGCTCGGTGCGCCCCATGGTCGGGTTTTCCATCAGGATGCGATGCGTCACGCCCTGCTGTGCGGCGAGGTGGCGCGACACGGCGGCCTCGCCGGCGGCGCGCAGCCTGGCGGCGCGGGCCTTGATGGTGTTGCCGTCGACCTTGCTGGGGATCTTCGCCGCGGGCGTGCCCGGGCGCGAGGAATAGGGGAAGACGTGCAGCCAGGTCAGGCTGCACTCTTCCACCAGCTTCAGCGAGTTCTCGAAATGCGCCTCGGTTTCGGTCGGGAAGCCGGCGATGATGTCGGCGCCGAAGGTGATGTCGGGCCGCAGGCGCCGCGCCTCTTCGGTGAAGCGGATGGCGTCGTCGCGCAGGTGCCGGCGCTTCATGCGCTTGAGAATCAGGTCGTCGCCATGCTGCAGGCTGAGATGCAGGTGCGGCATCAGTCGCGGCTCGGAGGCGATGGCGAGCATCAGGTTGTCGTCCGCCTCGATGCTGTCGATCGAGCTGATGCGCAGGCGCGGCACGTCGGTCAGCCGCAGGATCCGCATCACCAGATCGCCCAGCCGCGGCGTGCCCGGCAGGTCGGCGCCCCAGGAGGTCAGGTCCACCCCGGTCAGCACCACCTCGTTGAAGCCCTTCTGCACCAGCCGCTTGATCTGGTCGACGACAACCCCTGCCGGCACAGAGCGCGAATTGCCCCGGCCATAGGGAATGATGCAGAAGGTGCAGCGGTGATCGCAGCCGTTCTGCACCTGCACATAGGCGCGCGAGCGGGTGCCGAAGCCGTCGATCAGGTGGCCGGCGGTTTCGGTCACCGACATGATGTCGTTGACCTGCACCTTCTCGGTCTCGCCGATGAAGCCGTTGGACAGCCCCGCCCAGGTGTCGGGCGACATCTTCTCGGAATTGCCGATCACCGCATCGACCTCGTCCATCGCGGCGAAGCTGTCGGGGTCGATCTGCGCCGCGCAGCCGGTGACGATGACGCGGGCCTCGGGGTTCTCGCGGCGCAGGCGGCGGATCTCCTGCCGCGCCTTGCGCACCGCCTCGGCGGTGACGGCGCAGGTGTTGACCACCACCGCGTCTCCGACGCCGGCCTCTTCGGCGAGCGCCTTCATCGCCTCTGTCTCGTAGGCGTTGAGCCGGCAGCCCAGCGTGGTGAACTTGGGTGCGCTCATCGGGCCGCCTCCAGCCAGGCAGCCCCGAAGCTGCCGTCGAATACATGCGCCGTGGCGCCGGTCATCCAGACGCCGTCGTCGCGCCAGTCGATCTGCAGCGTGCCGCCATCGAGCTCGAGCGTCACCTTGCGGCCCGTGAGGCCGCGCCGCGCCGCCGCCACCGCGGTGGCACAGGAGGACGAGCCCGAGGACAGCGTCACGCCGACGCCGCGTTCCCAGACCCGCATGCGCAGGTGATCGGGGCCGATCAGGCTCGCCACCTGCACATTGGTGCGCTGCGGATAGAGCGGGTGATGCTCGAATCGCGGCCCGAAGGCCGCGAGGTCGATGGCCTCGGCATCCTCGACAAAAAAGGTGCAGTGCGGGTTGCCCATGCCGGTGGCCACCGGCGTGCCCTGGATCGGCAGCGCCAGCGTGTCCATCTCGGAGGCCAGCGGAATGTCCTGCCAGTCGAGCTGCGGGTGCCCCATGTTGACCGAAGTGAGCCCGTCGCCCGCATCCTGCGCAAGAAGCGTGCCGCGCTCGGTCACGAGGGTGAGGCGGTCCTTGCCGCTCTCGTCCATGAGAAAGCGCGCGATGCAGCGGGTGGCGTTGCCGCAGGCGCCGGCGGTCGAGCCGTCGGCGTTGTAGAAGGTCAGCCGCGCGTCGCCCTCGCCCGTCTCGATCAGCGCCAGCTGGTCGAAGCCCACGCCGCGATGGCGGTCGGCGATGGCGCGGGCCAGACCCGGGGTCACGGTGATGCGCCGCGCACGCCCGTCGAGCACGACAAAATCGTTGCCGAGGCCGTGCATCTTCATGAAGGACAGGGGTTCGCGCGCGTGTTCCATGGCGCGCATATACGCGCGTTGCAGCACCCTTTCCAGAGCCGCGAAAATTTCCTGTCAGAAAACTGTAAGAATGTGCTTGACCCCACCCCCCGTAATTTCTAGAAGCCGCCCCACAGTGGGCCGTTAGCTCAGTTGGTAGAGCAACTGACTTTTAATCAGTGGGTCGCAGGTTCGAATCCTGCACGGCTCACCACTGCACCAACATCGTGACAGATACGCCTCCCCCTTTCGGGGCGTTGGATCGCGATCGTGTGTGTCCTCCCGACCGAGCGACACTGATTCTGGGATGGAACCCCGGCAGCGCCCTGAGCGTATGTCTGCGTAGCCACGGAGACATGCCATGAAGGATCCTCTCAACGCCCTCACCCTGACGCTGATCGCGGCACTCGGTATCCTTGCGCTGATGGCCGTGCCGCATGGTGATTCGTCCTCCGCCCTGACGCTTCTCGCCCAGCGGTGAGCGCGAGACGCTTGCCCCGACGCCCTGCCGGTGCAACTCTGTTCCCTGTCATGACGAAGTTGCAAAGATGATCCCGGCGCAGGTCGGGCAGGCCCCGCTTGATACCCTGCAAAGCACCGCGCTCGAGGCGCTGGCGCAGGCCGAGAGCTTTCTGATCACCTTCGTGCGCCCGTGGAACTTCTACCAGATCGGCATCGCGCTGTTTCTGTTCGTGATCGCGCACCTGATCGCGCAGGTCGTGAGCCCGCGGATGCGCCAATGGATGCGCTCGCGCGAGGGCTGGCCGACGTGGCGGCTGCGCATGTTGCTGGTGCTGCAGCGCCGATTGCGGATGATCTTCTTCGTGATCCTGATCTGGCACGTGATCGGCATCATGCAGCAGGTCACCTGGCCGTCGCGCTCCTACTTGCTCATCGTCATCGCGAAACTCGCCAGCGCCTGGCTCGGCATCGCGCTTGGCACGCGGCTGATCCGCAACCCGGCGCTGCGCAGCCTCTTGCGCTACGGGGCGTGGATCTGGGTGACGATCTGGATCCTCGGACTGAGCGAGGAAACCGTGGCGGTGCTCGACAATGTCGCCATCGAGCTCGGCGAGAGCCGGCTTTCCGTCTGGCTGATCCTGCAGGGGCTCCTGCTGCTTGCGGTGCTGGTCGCGCTGGCGCGCTTCGTCTCTGGGACCAGCGCCGCCAGCATTCGACGCAACGACAATCTCAGCCCGTCGATGCAGGTGCTCGCGGTCAAATTCCTGCAGGTCTCGCTTTACGGTGCGGCCTTCTTCGTCGCGCTGAAGCTGATCGGGGTGGATTTCACCGGCCTTGCCTTCCTGTCGGGGGCCATCGGCGTGGGCCTCGGCTTCGGCCTGCAGAAGGTGGTCTCGAACCTCGTCAGCGGCATCATCATCCTGCTCGACAAGTCGGTAAAGCCCGGCGACGTGATCTCGCTGAACGACACCTTCGGCTGGATCAACGCGCTTGGCGCGCGCTACGTCTCGATCACCACGCGGGACGGCAAGGAATACCTGATCCCCAACGAGGACCTGATCACCGGGCAAGTGGTGAACTGGTCGCATTCCAACGAGTTCGTCCGCCTCGACATCTTCTTCGGCACCGCCTATGCCGACGATCCCCACGCGGTGCGCCGGATCGCCGTCGAGGCCGCGCTCTCGGTCACCCGGGTGCTGAGCGATCGCCCGCCGGTGTGCCACATCGTCGGCTTCGGAGACAGCTCGGTCGATTATATCCTGCGGTTCTGGATCTCCGATCCGACAGGCGGCCTCACCAATATCCGCGGCAACGTCTATCTGGCGCTCTGGGACGCGTTCAAGGCAAACGGCATCTCGATCCCGTTCCCGCAGCGCGAGGTGCGCGTGGTCAACGAGACCCTGCCGCCGCTGGCGGACCGCGCGCCGCCTTCGCCCGGTGACGGGACGTAGCGGCTGACAAGCGCCGCCCTCCGGGTCATCCTCCGCGCAACCCAAGATCTGAGGAGGTCCCCATGTCAGACGATATCGTCATCCTGAGCGGCGCGCGCACCGCCATCGGCACCTTCGGCGGTGCCCTCGCGGCGGTGCCCCCGATCGAGCTTGGCACCACGGCGGCCAAGGCGGCGCTCGAGCGCGCCGGCGTCGAGGGCGGCCAGATCGGTCACGTGGTGTTCGGCCACATCATCAACACCGAGCCGCGCGACATGTATCTCAGCCGCGTCGCCGCGATGCAGGCGGGCACGCCCGAGACGGTGCCGGCGATGAACGTCAACCGGCTTTGCGGCTCCGGGGTGCAGGCGATCATCTCGGCCACCCAGTCGCTGATGCTGGGCGATGCCGATTTCGCGCTGGCGGGCGGGGCCGAGTGCATGTCGCGCGCGCCCTTCATCAACCCCGACCAGCGCTGGGGCAAGAAGATGGGTGACATCCGCACCGTCGACATGATGATCGGCGCGCTGAACTGCCCGTTCGGCACCGGCCACATGGGCGTCACCGCCGAGAACGTGGCGCGCGAGCACGGCATCAGCCGCGAGGCGCAGGACGCCTTCGCCGCCGAGAGCCAGTCGCGCACCGCCCGCGCGATCTCGGAGGGGCGCTTCAAGGAGCAGATCGTGCCGGTCGAGATCGCCTCGCGCCGAAGCACCGTGGTGTTCGACACCGACGAGCACCCCAAGGAGACCACCGTCGAGACCCTTGCCGGCCTCCGCCCCGCCTTCGAGAAGGAGGGCACCGTGACCGCCGGCAACGCCAGCGGCATCAATGACGGCGCCGCGGCACTTGTGCTGGCCCGCGCCTCCGCCGCCCAAGCCGCCGGGCTCAAACCCCGCGCCCGCATCCTCGGCTACGCGCATTCCGGCGTGCGCCCCGAGGTGATGGGCGTCGGCCCGATTCCGGCGGTGCGCGCGCTGTTCGAGCGCACCGGCCTCGGCGCCGACGATTTCGACGTGATCGAATCGAACGAGGCGTTTGCCGCGCAGGCGCTGGCGGTGAACAACGAGCTTGGCCTCGACACGGCCAAGGTGAACCCCAATGGCGGCGCCATCGCGCTTGGCCACCCGGTCGGGGCCACCGGCGCGATCATCACCGTCAAGGCGCTCTACGAGCTCGAGCGCATCGGCGGCAAGCGTGCCCTCATCACCATGTGCATTGGCGGCGGTCAGGGCATCGCGCTGGCGATCGAGCGTCTCTGACCAAGGCGACCGGGCGGCTCAGCCGCCCAGCGCCGACTTCATCGCAAGCTCCGGGAAACAGGTGGCGGAGCGGCCATTGGCCTCCTGCCACCGCCCGATCGAGCGCCGGGTCTTGAAGCCCGGAAGGCCATCGGCGCCGCCCACGTCATGCCCGCGCGCCTCCAGCGCCTTTTGCATGACCGCGATATCCGAGCGGTAGAGCCGCCCGACATCGCCCCAGCGCGCCTCGAAATCGCCCATGCCATACTGGATGCGGTCGCCCACATGGCCGACAAAGAGCGCGTAGAGATCGCTCATGTTGTAGTCCTTCAGCACGTAGAAATTCGGCGTCACGATGAAGGCCGGCCCGTGCCGGCCCGCCGGCAACAGCAGGAAGCCCTCGCCGCGCGCCTCGTGCTCGGGGAAGGCCTTGCCCGAGACCCGGGTGATGCCCATCGCCGCCCAGTCCGCGATGCGCCGGCCCTGATCGGGCCCCTCCAGCGTGCAGGAGACCGAGGCCGGCACCCGCACCTCGAAGCCCCAGTCGCGCCCCGCCTGCCAGCCGTGCAGGGCGAGGTAGGTGCCGATCGAGGCGATGGTGTCGGCCTCCGAGGTCCAGATATCGGCCTGCCCGTCGCCATTGCCGTCGGCGGCGTAGCTCAGGAAGTTCGACGGCATGAATTGCGGCTGGCCCAGTGCGCCCGCCCAGCTGCTCTTCA